>LNFM01000546.1_pt1 | contig 93051 bp, 81 predicted proteins | sample 596031 | NCBI WGS metagenome assembly LNFM01 (sample SAMN04254537, study PRJNA301005) | activated carbon metagenome | isolation source: dual media filters at the Ann Arbor, Michigan drinking water treatment plant | place: USA: Ann Arbor
GAAGGGTAAGGAAACCATCCTCTCCTCTGTCTGCTTTCCTTGAAGCAGAGGAGGACCGGCTGCCAACGCCGCTATTCCCGGAGTCGCGCCGTTGGCGCTCGTCCGGGCTACGAATCATCCCGAGCCTCGGTGGTCCCCCTTCCCCCTTCCCTCTTCCCCCTTCCCATCCAAATCACTGGCCCGTTTCTCGCAACACCCCACACCGACTACTGCAACAGGCCTCCGCGGTAACGCCACTGCACCGCGGCAGTGCCAGGCAACAAAGATGTGCTCCGGCTTGGGGAGCGACGGCACGGGCGAAACGGCCCGACGTCGCCGTACGGAATGCAGAGTTCCCGCTCTACCGCCTTCGCAGGCGGCCGGTCGGGTTCTCTCGAACACCGCGGCGACGGAGACTGCCATGGAAGAACTCATCCCCACACTGCTGTCGTGGGCCATCACGCTGAGCGGATACCCCGCACCGGCGCAACTGCCGAAGGTCGAAGCCGTTCCGCACGAATTCCTGGTGAAGGCGGCCTGCAACGGGCGCCCCTGCAAGGTGATGGGCTGGTTTCCGCCAGGGCAGACGGTCTACCTGGACAAGCGTCTGGATCCGCAGGACAGCCTCTACGCCGCTTCGATCGTCGTCCATGAACTCGTCCACTATCTGCAGCAGGAGTCCGGCCGGACCGGTTCCATGGACTCGTGCGAGCACGCCATCGCGCTGGAGCGCGAAGCCTATGCGGCGCAGCAGGAGTTTCTCGTGCGATACGGCATCTATCAGCCGGTCGGCGTGTCGATGCATCAGGTGGGATGTGAACTGACCGCTCAGGGGCACTGAGCGACTCTTCTCGCCGGCTGTCCATCCATGCGACTGCCCGCCGCCCCGGATTCCGTCCCCGACCCGTTCGCTGCGCGCCCCCCTGGCACGACGGTGCAAACGGTGTCTCCCGGAATCCGGGGTTGATCCTGCGTCAGCCGCGACCGCCAGGCACGACGACGCAGTCTCCCTTCTTCAGCAGGTCCTCGATCGCGAGGCCGCGGGCGTTGACCTCGTCGCGAGCGGCGATGAGAACCTCGACACAGTCCAGGAAGATGTCCACCAGGTCGGGATCGAAATGCCGGCCCCGCTGCTCGCACACCATCGCGATCGCTTCGGTGTCGGAGAATCGCGGACGGTAGACGCGGTCCATCGTGAGCGCATCGAAGAAATCCACCAGCGCCACGATGCGCGCAGACAGCGGGATATCCTCTCCCGCAAGACTGCGCGGATAGCCGCTGCCATCCCACTTCTCGTGGTGACCGCGGGCCACCTCGCCTGCCATCTCGAACACCGCGATACCGCTCTCGCCGAGAATCCTCGCCCCGATGTCCGGATGCTGGCGCATGACCTGCCACTCCTCGGCCGTCAGCGGTCCGGCCTTCTTCAGGACGGCGTCGGGGATGCCGATCTTGCCGACATCGTGCATGGGGGCCGCCAGGCGGAGCATCCGCGAATACGCTTCGGTCTGACCCAACCGCAATGCCAGGATCTCGGACAGCAACCCGAGCCGCACGATGTGCGCGCCGGTGTCGCCGTCCTTGTACTCGGCGGCGACCGCGAGACGCAGCAGCGTCTGGTGATGGGCGCGCGAGATCGCTTCGAGTGCGGCATCCCGCTCGGCCAGGAGTGTGCGCATGTCCTGCGTCGTGCGGAACAGCTGGCCGTAAGCGAGGTCGCGCTCGTTCTCGAGCGACGCGTACGACGCCGCCCACGGATCCGAGTCGTCAGCCAGCAGATGCGCCACGAGCGCATCCGCGTCGAAGGTTCTCTCCACGAAGACTTCAGGCGGCACGGATGACATCGCCTTCTCCTATGGGCAGCCAGAGAACACAGGCGGTTCCGCGGCCGAATGTGGATTCGATGTCGATGGCACCGCCGAGGATCTCGGCGATCTCCTTCACCAGCGGCAGCCCGAGACCGGTGCCCGGTATGTTCCCCGACGCATCAGCCCGATAGAACCGCTCGAAGCACCGGGCCACCTGCTCCGGCGTCATCCCCATGCCCTGATCCGTGACGCGGATCCCGATGCGCGAGCCGTCGACACTGCGGAGCGTGTCCAGCCGGATCTCCCCGCCTTCTGGCGAGTACTTGTACGCGTTTGACAGGAGATTCGTGAGCGCCTGCTGGAGTTTCTCGGCGTCGACGGCGCAGTCCGGCATGGCCTCCGGAAGATCCACCACGACCTGGCGCGGATCGTTCGGCACCAGCAGCGACGCCACGGTGTTCTCGACGATGGGCTTCAGCGGCTGCAAGGTGATGCGGAAGTCCTTGCCGGCCCGGGCCTCGATCCGGGCGAGATCGAGCAGTTCGTTCACCATGTGGATCAGCGCGCCGGCCTGACGATGGATCGTCGAGAGCAGATCCTTGCGGGTCGCCTCGTCGTAGTCGCGGCGCAGCAGCAGCTCCGAGAAGCCGAACACCGACGCCATCGGCGTGCGCAGTTCGTGCGCGGCCGTCGACAGGAACTCGCTCTTCATCCGATCCACTTCCGTCTCGCGCGTGATGTCGCGGAAGTACAGGACCCGGGAAGCGCCTTCGCCGCAGCGCACGCTGCAGGACAACACGCGGCGCTCCGGCTGCACGATGGTGAATGTGGCGCGAGGATAGCGGCGCCGATCACCCCCCTGCTCCGCCGCGGTGTCCGACGTCGCGAGCGTGTCGAAGTCCGGCAGGATCTGACCGAAGTCCAGCAGCGTGGACAGAAAACCGACGAAGGTGCTCTCCGTCATGTCCATGAAGAACGAGATCGTCTCGCCCATCAGTCGACCGAGCGCGGGATTCACGTAGGTCGCTCGTCCGTCCGGGCCGAAGAGGATGATGCCGTCCGGCGAAAGGGCAGAGATGGAGTCCAGCGAAAGCGTGCGTTCCTTCAGCTTGGCGGCGAGCCTCCGGGTGTCCTCGAGCGCGGTGACATTGGCCTGCTGCAGGAAGAGCAGATCGATCGCCGGGTCATGCGCCGCGAAATCCGTCACGGTGAGGCCCAGCGTTTCGATATCCTCCAGACGAGTGATCCACGGAGACATCAGCAGCAGCACCCCGGATCTGTCCTCCAGCAACTGGACGGACCCGCGCAGGCGGATGTGGGGTTCGAACTTCGATTCGAGCACCACCAGTTTCCCGGCCCAGGCAGCAAGACCCGCGAAGTCGGGCTCGATCCGGGGACGAACCACACGAAACCAGTCCGCAAAGACCGAGGGGCCGGTCGGCATCAGACGCGCGAGGGAAGCTCCAGTCTGGCGAATGCCATCCTGCGCATCGACGAGCAGATGGAACGGAAACTCCGCCGCGAACTGCGCCGCCGAAAGACCCACCGGTCCCGCTGCACTCATCCGCTCAGGCCTCCAGCGACACCCGGAAGCGGTCCACCGCGGCCCCTTCCTCCCGGCGCTCCACCCACTCCACCACCACCGGCGTGCCGAACCGCTTGCCCAGGCCCTTCACGAGGCCGATCACCATCGAACCGAGGCCGTCTCGCTGGGATTCGTAGGACAGCAGCGCCTGACCGGTGGCCTCGCGGACAAGGCGAAACTGGGGAATGCGCATGTCCGGGTAGAGCATGGAGAGCCGCGTATGCATCGAGTCCAGATTCTCCAGGACCTCGAAGACGCCGCCCCCGGCCGCGGTCATCATGTGGCCGTAACCCTTCTTGGCCGTGTAGATCGTCCAGTACTCGCCAAACGCCTCGAGCACTTCGTCACTCGGAATTTCCAGCATCCGCGAGGCCGCGCCCACCAGGCGATAGGTGACGTCGTCGTCGTACTGATCCATGCCGACGAACGTCTCCAGATCGACGCCGGCGTCGCGCTTGAGCGCCTGCCACGCCGCGGGGCCCTTCATGTGCGTGACCAGATCCTCGATTGCCTTGTTAACCATTCCGTACATCGTCTTCCACTCCTTGCTCGTGATGCTGTCTCGTCTCGGCTCCGCTGCCGGCGCCGATCGCCATGAATCCCTACGCGGCCACCGCTTCCGGCTCGGCGACCCGCAGCCAGACCGTGACCGCCGTGCCCTCACCATGCTTCGACTCGACCTGAATCGTGCCGCCGAAGATCTCGACGATCTCCTTCACGAGCGTGAGTCCGAGGCCCGTCCCCGGGATGTTTCCGGAGGCGTCCGCCCGATAGAAGCGCTCGAAGCAGCGGGACAGCTGCTCTGGCGTCATGCCGATGCCGCGGTCGGACACGCGGATACCGATCCGCCCGCCGTCGTCGACCACCGTATCCAGACGGATCTCCCCGCCGCCCGGCGAGTACTTGTAGGCGTTCGACAGCAGATTCGTCAGGGCCTGCTGCAGCTTCTCGGCATCCACGGCGCAGTGGGGCATCGTCGTGGGCAGGTCAATGACGACCTTGCGGGGATCGTTCGGCACCAGCAGCGAAGCGACGGTGTTCTCGACGATGGGCCTCAGCGGCTGGACGGACACCTTGAAATCCTTCCCGGCCCGCGCCTCGATCCGCGCCAGATCGAGAAGCTCGTTCAGCAGGTGGATGAGCGCGCCGGCCTGACGATGGATCGTCGAGAGCAGGTCCTTGCGCGTCTGCTCGTCGTAGTCCCGGCGCAGCAGCAGTTCCGAGAATCCGAACACCGAGGCCATCGGCGTACGCAACTCGTGGGCTGCCGTCGACAGGAACTCGCTCTTCATCCGGTCCACTTCGGTCTCACGGGTGATGTCGCGGAAATAGAGGACCTTCGCCCCGCCCTCCTCCCGTCGCACGCTGCGCGACAGGATGCGGCGCTCCGGAATCATGAGCTGGAGCAGATCCCCGCCGACCGCCCGCTGGGACTCCTCCGACTGGAGGGCGCATGGCGCCTCGATCAGCGAGCGGTACGGGGCCTTCGGGTCACAGCGGTCACGGATGCGCGCGTCCAGTGCCGCCTCGGAGTCGCCGAGCACCTGCGAGGGCTCCAGGCCGGTCATCCGCGTGAAGGCCGGATTGACGTAGGCCACCCGGCCTTCCTTCCCGAAGGAGACGAAACCGTCCGGGGACATCGCGAAGATGGCGTCGAGGCGCTGGGTCCGGTCCTGGAGCTCCTCTTCCTGCCGGATGCGCTCCGTGATGTCGTTCTGCACACCGACGTAGTGCGTGACGCGTCCGTCGTTGTCGCGCACGGGCGAGATGGAGAGTTCGTTCCAGAACAGCGAACCGTCCTTGCGGTAGTTGCGCAGGATGACCTGGCATTCCCGCCCCTCACGGATGGCCTCGCGCAGTTCCGCAAGGCCGGTCTGCTTGTGGTCGTCGCGCTGCAGGAAACCGCAGTTGAGGCCGTACACATCCGCGACCGCATAGCCGGTGATGCGCTCGAAACCCGGATTCGCGTAGATGATCGGCTGGCTCGGATTGGTCATGTCGGTGACCACCACGCCGTTGTGCGTGGACTCCAGCGCCCGGTCCTTCAGTCGCAGCGTCCCCTCCGCCAGTTCGCGCGCCATGTCGGCGTGCACCTGAGGCGTGATGTCGCTCGCGATGCCATCGATGCGTACAGCCCTGCCGGCCTCGTCTCGCACGATCTGCATGCGATCGCGCAGCCAGCGGATGCCGCCCGAGGGCAGATCGATGCGGTACTCGAGGTCGATGCGCCCGTCGCGGAAGAGCTCCGGCAGACGCGCCCGGACTAGCTCACGATCGGACTCGTTGATGCGGGAGAACCAGTCGCGCGGATTGCCCGTCAGGTCTTCGAGCTTCGCCTCGTACACGCGCTCGGCCGACGGACTCACGTACAGGATCTGATTGCCGTCGGGCGAGACCGAGTAGATGACGTCCTGGATCGACTGCAGCACCGCCGCCAGACGCTCCGAGGAGATCGGCTCCTGCGCGAGGGTCAGGCCGAAGCCGTTCGTGACGCCGGAGGCCTGGAGGGTCTGCACCGCGGCCTGGAAGGCCTTGAGCAGTTCGACCCGCGTCACCGGCTCACCGGCTTGCTGAAGGGGAGAAGAGTTGGGAAGCGTCATGGTGTCCGCGCCGCTCGCCTCAGGCCTTCGCCGCACGGCCGAGTTCCTCGACCTTGTCGATGAGCTCGAGCGGACTGAAGGGCTTGACGAGATAGGCGTCACACCCCGCCTTGCGGCCCTGCTCCAGGTCGGTCTGCTGACCGCGGGCAGTGAGCAGCACGACCCGCACGCCGGCCAGTGTCTCATCGCTCTTGATGCGCTCGCAGACCTGATAGCCGTCCAGTTCCCCCGGCATCATCACGTCCAGCAGCACGATGTCGGGCCGCAGTTCGCGAGCGAGATGGAGACCGGTCGCGCCGTCGGCCGCCTCGTGGATCTCCACGTCACCGAACTCCAGCGTCATCCTCACCAGCTTGCGGAGGTCGGCCTGGTCTTCCACGATCAGAATCTTGCGTCCCACGGTGCTATCTCCCTTCCAGTTACGGCGCGCCCTAGCGCGCCGCGGCGCGTGCTGCCGCCTGTCTTGCGAGCAGCGCTGCCATGTCCATGGCGTAGCGCTGCGCCTGTTGCAATTCGAGCCCACCCGCGATCTGCGTCGGGGCGCCGGTGGGCAGTTCCATCACGAAGGCCGTCGAATCGTCGCGCGTGTCGCCGACCCGCAGATTTCCCCCGTGCAGTTCCAGAACCCGCTCGACGAGCGCGAGCCCGACGCCGATCCCCTTGGGCGGCGGCACCTTGGCTTTCACGGGCGTCTTCGTCGGGGTGGCTGCAGGCACGGCGTCCACGAACGGCAGGTAGTGCCTGCCGTGCTTGCGCGGCACCGGGCTGTGGCCAAAGTCGCGGACCGTGATGTGCAGGTAGAGACTGGACTGGTGCGCCTCGACCTCGACGTTGGTCTTGCGCCCGCTTGCGCGGATTGCGTTCTCCAGGAGCTCCGCGAGCGCCCGCAGCAGCCAGGCCTGACTTCCGTAGACCGGGGGCAGATCGTCGTTCACGCCCACGGTGGACAGGTTCACATCGGCGGCCTGCGCGATGGCGGAGACCTTGTTCCAGGCGGCGTCGATGAGCTCGCCCACGACGACCCTTTCGTCCGTCTGCATGCGGTCGTGCGCGATGAGATCCCCGAGCATCTCCAGCTTCTCGAGCCGTCCTGCCAGTTCCGTGGCACTCGCCCGCGTCTGCGTCACGGCCTCGGACAGCGCCTCCCCTTCCTCACGGACGGGCAACTTCCTGGCGATGCTGCCGGCGGCGTCGGCGAGCGCGTCCACGGAGTCGCGGAGTCCGGTCCGGAGAAACTGGAACAGGTTCTGGGTGACGTTCCGGTATGCCGCCGCGTCGGCATCGTCGTGCAACACGAGCAGAAGGTCGTGGGACGTGAAGCCGTGCAGCAACGCCGCACCGATTTCGTGGACACTTTCCGAATCGGCATGAAGGGTGAGACTGATGGGCAGCTTCGCGTAGCCGTGAGACAGGGCGTCCAGTTGCCTCGTCACTTCCGGCCAGGGCAACTCGCCGCCCGCCTCCAGCCCGACCAGCCGGTGCGCCGCTTCGTTCACGAAGCGGACTTCGCCTTTCAGCGACAGAATCACCACGCCATCCCCGAGCGCGTTGAGGAGGTCGGTGACGGGGCTGGTCACGCCGCGGACTCCATCGGGCGAGACAGCCGCGCGTACTCCGCGATCAGCTTCTCCAGGCGGTCGAAGGGAATCGGCTTGCCTAGCAGGACAACCCCTTCCGGCAGACCGCCGCGCTCTTCCACATCACGAGCGTGAAGTCCCGAGACGACGATCACCCGCATCCGGGCAAAGTCGTGCCGAGAGGCGAGCGTGCGCAGCATCCGGAAGCCGTCGATGCCGGGCATCATCAGGTCGGTGATGAGTACGTCGGGCCGCATCTCGCCGATGCGGATGAGTCCCTCGTAGCCGTTGCCCGCCGTCTCGAGCGTCAGCGGAAACGGGAAGGACTCGATGTTCATCCGGTAGAGCTTGAGCAGCGTCGGCTCGTCCTCGACCACCAGCACCTTGGGCGCTTCCACCCGGCTCTCGGCTCGCGCGGCGGGGAGCCGCTGGGCGATCAGCCTTTCGACAGCAGTGAGCAGGACCCGGCGGTGACCGCCCGCGGTCTTCCAGGCATCGAGCACCCCGCTTTCCGTCCAGAGCTGCACCGTGCGCAGGGATACCCCCAGGCGGCGTGCGGCTTCGCGTGTCGTGCAAGTGTCCATTGAGTTCGCATCCATGCCTCCTTTTACGGTTTCACTTCTGCAATCTTGAGCACTTTTTTCATTTCGGAAACGACACAAACCCCTGTCCCACAAGGGCTTACGTCAAACACGGGAATGTCGGAGGCGGCGCGGCAGAAGCCGTGCTGCGAGGGGGACTACTGACCGCCGAGTTGCGTCGGCGAGAGCCACGACACCGCGCGCGCGGTGACCGGAGACCCGAGCAGTGTCGTGGCCTGGGCGGCGAACCGTGACGGTTCGCCCGTGGTGAGGAAGCTGTACTCCGCGGCACCCGCCAACCGGGCGAGACCGTGATGGACGAGCACGTTGCCGAGATGGCGCGCGATCGCGGGCGCAGGGTCGATCACCTGGACGCCCTCGCCCGCTACGCGACGGATGCCGTCGATGACGAAGGGGTAGTGGGTGCAGCCGAGGACGATGACGTCAGCCCCTTCGTCGAGCATTGGCCGCACGTAGCCTCGCAGCGCATCGTCGACACGGTGACTGTCCAGCGAGCCGGACTCGACCAGATCGGCGAGACGCGGACAGGTCTGACTCACCACTCGGATAGACGCGGCATGACGGCCGACGGTCGCCTGATAGAGCCTGCCCGCAAAGGTAGCCGGCGTGGCCATGACACCGATCACGCCGCTGCGCGTGATGGCAGCAGCGGGCTTGACGGCGGGCTCCATCCCCAGGATCGGCATTCCCGGAAAGCGGGCGCGCAAATCCTTCAGCGCGGCGGCCGACGCCGTATTGCACGCGACGACGATGGCCTTGCAGCCGCGGTCCAGCAGATGCCGGACGATGGCCTCGGAGAAGGCTGAGACTTCAGCGAGTGGACGCGGACCGTAGGGGACGTGCGCCTGGTCCGCGAGGTAGATGATGGATTCGGTCGGCAGAGCGCGGGCGATCTCGCGCCACACACTCAAGCCGCCGACACCCGAGTCGAACACGCCGATGGGCGCGTCGGCTGCGGGCGCTGGCGACGGAGCCGTCACGGCATTCAGTAGAGCTTGACGGCCACCGGGTCCAGCGCGATGTCCACGACGGCGGTGCGTGTGGAACGGAATTCCGCTGCGAGCACGGTTTCAAGCTCGGCCAGCCTGGTGACCCGCCGGACCTCGCAACCGAAGCCACGTCCCAGGTCGAGGAAGTCCAGCTGTTCCACGTCGTGGCCCGGGGCACCCGGGATACCCAGCATGCGGCCGAAGCTCTTCAGCGCGCCGTACCCCTTGTTGTTGAGCACCACGAAGGTCACGGGCAGTCGCCACTGCGCAGCGGTCCAGAGGGACTGAATGCCGAACAGCGCGGAGCCATCGCCCACGAGGCAGATGACCCGGCGGCCCGGCGCGCCCAGTGCCACGCCCGGCGCTGCCGCGACCGCCCAGCCGAGCCCGCCGCTCGCCCCGGCGAAGAAGCTGCGCGGACGGCGGATCGGGAGGTGATCCCAGAGGGCGTTGCGATGGGTGGGCGCCTCCTCGACGATGAGTGCATCGTCCGGCATGACGCGCGCGATGGTGGCCATGACCCGGTCGCCGTTCAGGCCCGGATCCGTGGGCGCCGGGATCGGGGCCCTGCCCCGCTGTGCGGAGGGCGTGATGCCGTCGAGTCTCGCGACCAGGCCGGCGACGCCGGCACGCAGCGAACCCGTGGCCGCGGTGCCGACCGCCGCGCGGGCGGCTTCGTGCGGGTCGTCCGTGAGGAGATGCACGCTCGTCCCGGGCTTCACGAACTCGCCTCCGGTGTGCACGTGGTACGTGAACACGGGGGCCCCGAGAACAAGCACGACGTCGTGCGGCGCCAGCTTGTCCGCGAGAGGCTGGCGCAGCGGCGGCAGATGCCCTGCGAACAGATGATGATCCTCGGGGAAACCCGCCCGCGCGACCATGGGGCTGGCCCACACGGGCGCCCCGAGGCGTTCGGCCAGGATGACGGTGTCGTCCCAGGCGCCGTCGCGATCCACACCGGCACCGACGACGAGGCAGGGCGTGCGTGCGTTGCGCAGGCTGGCGGCGATCGCGTCCAGCGCATCCGGCGGCGGCGCGACTTCGGTCGAGACCTGCCGGATCACGAGGGGTTCAGAGGGCTGATCCCAGTCGTCCTCCGGGACCGACACGAAGACCGGCCCGCGCGGGTGCTGCATGGCCACGTGATAGGCGCGCTGGATAGCCTCGGGTACGTCGGCCGCCCGTGCGGGCTCCACGCTCCACTTCACGTAAGGCTTCGGAAACTCCGCCGCGTCACTGGCGAACAGATAGGGATCGGTCGGGAACATGGCCCGAGTCTGCTGGCCTGCCGTGATGACCAGCGGCGTGTGGTTGCGCCATGCGGTGAAGATGCTGCCCAGCGCGTGGCCCACACCTGCGGCGGAATGCAGGTTGATGAACGCCGCATTGCCCGTGGCCTGCGCATAGCCGTCGGCCATGGCGACCACGACGGATTCCTGCAGTGCCATCACGTAGCGGAAGTCCGCCGGCCAGTCTCGGAAGAACCGCAGCTCCGTCGAGCCGGGATTGCCGAACACGGTGGTCATGCGGAACGCCCGCATCAGGGCATAGGTGGCCTCACGCACCGTCTGTGCGGTGGATGGTGTCATCAGCACGACCTCAGCGCGGCGGGTGGTACTGCACGACCTTCTGGTCGATGGTGCCGAATATGGTTCGGCCCTTCGGGTCGAGCATCTCGATGCGCACCCGATCCCCGAAACGCAGGAACGGCGTGGAGGGTTTGCCGTCCGCGATCTGCTCCAGCATGCGCCGCTCGGCGATGCAGGCGGAGCCGCGGCTGCGGTCGATGTTGGACACCGTGCCGGAACCGACGATGGTCCCTGCGGCGAGGTGGCGGGTCCTGGCCGCGTGGGCGATCAGCTGCGGGAAGTCGAACGTCATGTCGGTCCCGGCGTCGGGCTCGCCGAACACCGTGTCGTTCAGCAGCACCCGCAGCGGCAGACGGACCTTGCAGCCGTCCCACGAATTGCCGAGTTCGTCCGGCGTCACCGCCACCGGGGAGAAGGCGCTGGCCGGCTTGGACTGGAAGAAGCCGAAGCCCTTGGCCAGCTCGCCCGGGATGAGGTTGCGCAGGCTCACGTCGTTCACGAGGACCAGCAGCTTGATGTGGGCCATCGCGGCCTCGGCGGGAATGCCCATCGGCACGTCGTCGGTGATGACGGCGACCTCGCCTTCGAAGTCGATGCCCCAGGCCTCGGACGCAGCCTCGATGTCGTCGCAGGGCCCGATCATGCTGTCGGAGCAGCCCTGGTACATCAGCGGATCGGTCCAGAAGGACGCCGGCATTTCCGCGCCGCGCGCCTTGCGCACGAGCTCCACGTGGTTCACGTAGGCCGAGCCGTCAGCCCACTGGTAGGCGCGGGGCAGCGGCGCCGCGCACTGGGCAGGATCGAACGGGAAGGTATTGTCGAAAACGCCGTCGTTCAGGCGCTGGTAGACGGCCTGAAGCATCGGCTCCGTGGCGGCCCAGTCGTCGATGGCCGCCTGGAGCGTGGGCGCGAACCCGGTGGGGAAGATGGCACGGGAGAGGTCCCGGCTCACCACCACGAGGCGGCCGTCCCGGCCACCGTCCTTCAGCGATGCAAGTTTCACGTGTCGCTCCCTGTCCGCGGGCGGAAGGCCCGGGGCAATGCATTCGGTCGCGGCGGGCTCAGGACTTGACGCGGACCCCGTCCAGGAAGATTTCCAGGACGACGTCGGCCATGTCAGCGTACGTCAGAGGGCCGGAGGCGCGCAACCAGGTGAAGGTCCAGTTGAGCATGCCGAACAGGATCATGGCAAGAGGCACCCGCAAGTCCCGGCGCCGCAGCCTCGGCCGAAGTGCCGCGACCGCCTCCGCGAAGGCGTCCACCACCGCCCGCTGCCTGGCGACGATCCGGGCGCGGTCCTCCTCGTCCAGGAACTTCACGTCCTGGACCAGCACCCGGTGCCGGGACTGGGCATGCTCGTAGGCCTCCATGAAGGCGTGCACGAGCGCCCGGAAATGGGGCTCCGGCTCCAGCGCCCGTTCCTTCACCTCGGCGACGATGGCGAGCAGCCGGTCCATGTAATGGTCGGCGATATCGAACAGGAGCTGGGACTTGTCGCGATAGTAGTGATAGAGGAGCGGCTTGGAGACCCCGCAGGCGGTGGCGATGTTGGCCATGGATGCCCCGCGGAAGCCGTGCTCCGCAAACAGGTCGGCGGCATGCTCGAGGATGTCGGCGCGCTGGGAATCGAAGGTGGGAGCGCGGGATCGGGCCACGGCGTCAGGGGCTGGCGGGCGGCTAGCGCTCGTCGTAGCTGACGACGACCCGCTCCGTGAGAGGGTGGGACTGGCAGGTGAGGACAAAGCCCGCGGCCACGTCGGCGGCATCCAGGCTGTAGTTCTTCGCCATGCGCACCTTGCCTTCGAGGATCTTCCCGCGGCAGGTACAGCACATGCCGCCCTTGCAGGAGTACGGCAGGTCCAGCCCGGCGCGCAGGGCGGCGTCGAGGATCGAGGCATCGCCCGTCGCGAACGGCACGGTACGGCGGATCCCGTCGAGTTCCACCAGGAGCGTAGCCGCCGGAGCATCGCCCGCCTCCACCACGGGAACAGCCGACTCGGATGGCACGCCGAAACGCTCCACGTGCACATGCTCCGCCGGGACGCCCAGCGACAGGAGGGCGCCCTCCACTTCATCGATCATCTCGCCGGGCCCGCACACGAAGGCCTCGTCGATGGTCTCCGGCGGGAGCAGTGTCTGCGCGAAGGCCTTCACCTTGTCGGCATCCAGGCGCCCGTTGAACAGTTCCACGTCCTGCAGCTCGCGGCTGAACACGGTGTGCAGCACGAATCGGCCAAGGTGCCGGTCCTTCAGGTCTTCCAGCGCCTCGAGGAACATCGTCGAGGTGACCCGACGGTTGCCGTATACCAGGGTGAACCGGCTCCGCGGTTCGCGCTTCAGCGTGGAGTGGATCAGCGACAGGATCGGCGTGATCCCGCTGCCGGCCGCAAAGGCGACATAGTGCTTGCGGTTTGCGGGGTCGAGCGGCGTGTGGAAGCGGCCGTCGGGCGTCAGCACGTCGATGGCCATGCCGGGAACGAGTGTCTTCAGTGCCCAACCCGAGAAGCGTCCGCCCGGCACGGCGCGAATCGCGACCCGCAACTCCCCGTCGTCGGCGCCACTGCAGATGGAGTAGCTCCGGCGCAGTTCCTCGCCGCCCACGGAGGCGCGCAGGGAAATGTGCTGTCCCGGCGTGAAGGCATAGTCCTGCCTCAATGCCTCGGGCACGCGGAAGCGCAGACTCACCGCGTCGTCGCACTCCTGCCTGACGTCGTCGATGGTGAGGGAATGAAATCGGGGCGTCATGGGCGGGACTCAGATCGGCTTGAAGTACTCGAAGGGCTCGCGGCAGTCGACGCAGCGATGCAGGGCCTTGCAGGCCGTGGCACCGAAGGCGGACAGCCGTTCCGTGCGGCGGGAGCCGCAGCGCGGACACGGCGGCTGGAAGCGGATGACCTGCACGCCGACCGGCGCGTCGCCCACCGGTGGCGCGATGCCGTGGGCGCGGAGCTTCTCGTGGGCCGCTTCCGACAGCCAGTCGGTCGTCCACGCAGGGGCGAGCCTCGTGCTGACGCGGACTTCCGCGGCGCCGGCGTCGAGGAGCGCTTCACGGATGGAGGACTCGATGACTCGCGTCGCGGGACACCCGGAGTAAGTGGGGGTCACGACGACATCCACCCCGGTGGCGTCGGCGCTGACGTCCCGCACGATACCCAGTTCGCATACCGAGAGCACGGGCACCTCCGGGTCCATCACCGCGGCGAGAGCCTGCCACGCCTGCTGCTCCGTCATCACGGCATTCACCATCGGGCGCCCGGATGCGAGCGCTGCAGGTGCTGCATTACGGCCAGCAGATGGCCCAGGTGCTCGCTGTGGACACCGCAGCGGCCGCGAGAGCGGAAAGGGGTGTCGGGCGGCGGTTCTAGAGTGGCTTCTGCCAGCACGGGGCCGACGGCCTGCCGCCAGCCGGCTTCGAGCGTGGACCAGGCCACGCCGATGCCGGAGGCGGCGACGGCGTCGTCCACGCCATCCGCAGCAAAGCATTCGGCCATGTAGGGCCAGAGCGCGCTCAGCGCCTGCGCCATCCGCCCGTGGGACTCGTCCGTGCCATCGCCAAGGCGCACCACCCAGTCCGCCGAGTGCTCGCGGTGGTAGCGCGTTTCCTTGGCGCTCTTCGCGGCGATGGCCGCGAGTTCCGTGTCCGCAGATGCCGCAAGCCCCGCCCACAATTGCTCGAGGAAGCTGCTGAAGAGAAAGTTGCGCAGGACGACGCGCCCGAAGTCCCCGTTGGGCAGTTCGGTGAGCGTGACATTGCGGAACTCCCCCTCGTTGCGCAGGAAGGCCAGCTGGTCTTCGTCGCGCCCTGCGCCTTCGAGCTTGCCGGCGTGCGTGAGCAGCAGCCGCGCCTGCCCGATGCAGTCGAGCGCGATGTTGGTGATCGCGATGTCCTCCTCGAGCACCGGGCCGTGGCCACAAAGCTCCGAAAGGCGCTGCCCGAGGATCAGGGAGCTGTCCGCAATCCGCAGAACGTATTCCACATGGGGGGTCATCATCGGTGCGGTCTGCCCCTACATGTGGTCGACTTCGTCGGGCAGCCGATAGAAGGTCGGGTGACGGTAGATCTTGTCCGCGGCGGGATCGAACAGCTCCGGCTTGGCATCCGGATCGGAGGCCACGATGTGGTCCGACCGCACGACCCAGAGGCTCACGCCTTCCTGCCGCCGGGTGTACACGTCACGCGCCATCTGCAGCGCCAGCTTGGGGTCCGGAGCATGCACGCTGCCGCAATGCTTGTGGTCGAGGCCGTTGCGGCTGCGCACGAACACTTCCCACAGGGGCCATTCCTTGTTGCTCATCGTCGTCTCCTCAGGCGGCCTGCCGCGCTTCGCGCTTGCGCGCATGGGCCAGCGCGGCCTCGCGGACCCACTCGCCGTCTTCCCACGCCTTGACCCGCTCGGCGAGCCGTTCGCGGTTGCACGGCCCGTGACCGTTCACCACGTTCCAGAATTCGTCCCAGTCGATGGTGCCGAAATCGTGATGCCCGCGGGCTTCGTTCCACTTCAACGCCGGGTCGGGGAGGCTCACGCCGAGCACGCGGGCCTGAGGCACGGTGGCGTCCACAAACTTCTGGCGCAGGTCGTCGTTGGAGATGCGCTTGATGCCCCAATGCATGCTCTGGCCGCTGTTCGGCGAATCGCGATCGTGGGGGCCGAACATCATCAGCGACGGCCACCACCAGCGGTTCACGGCGTCCTGCACCATGTCGCGCTGGGCCTGCGTGCCGCGCATCATCGCGAGCAGCAGGTCGTAGCCCTGGCGCTGGTGGAAGCTCTCCTCCTTGCAGATGCGGATCATCGCGCGGGCGTAGGGCCCGTAGGAGCAGCGGCACAGCGGGATCTGGTTCATGATCGCCGCGCCGTCCACGAGCCAGCCGATCACGCCGATGTCGGCCCAGGTGAGCGTCGGATAGTTGAAGATGGACGAGTACTTGGCCTTGCCAGAATGCAGCGCGTCGATGAGATCGTCGCGTGACACCCCGAGCGTCTCGGCGGCGGCGTAGAGGTACAGGCCGTGGCCGCCCTCGTCCTGCACCTTGGCAAGCAGGATTGCCTTGCGCTGCAGGGACGGCGCGCGCGTGATCCAGTTGCCCTCCGGCAGCATGCCCACGATCTCGGAATGTGCGTGCTGCGAGATCTGCCGCACGAGCGTCTTGCGGTAGGCCTCGGGCATCCAGTCCTTGGCCTCGATGAATTCGCCGCGATCCAGCCGATCGTCGAACTCCGTCTGGTAGTCGGCATTCGACGGGGCGGCGCCCGCCGCGGGCTCGTCGCCTTTCGGCTGGGGAATGTCCATCGCCTGGGTGTACATGGCGTGCGCTCCTGATGGGACTCAGTTCTTCGGGCGGCGGTCTATCACGCGCCGCGCCTTGCCGACGACCACGCGCTCGATGGCGAACGGGGCCGTGACCTCCACCGTCGACGAGACGCCGATGTAGGACTTGATCTGGTGCTGCAGTTCCGATGCGGCGCGCGAACGCACGTCGTCGGCGCGATCCGCCTGGGGCTCGAGTTCCACCCGCACTGTCACGGTGTCGAGGTGACCCTCCTTGTCGAGGAGGATCTGGTAGTGCGGCGCGAGCTGCGGCACGCGCAGGATCAGCTCCTCGATCTGCGACGGGAACACGTTGACCCCGCGCACGATCATCATGTCGTCGGAACGCCCGGTGATCTTGTCCATGCGGCGCATGGCGCGCGCGGTGGGCGGCAGCAGGCGGGTGAGATCCCGCGTGCGGTAGCGGATGACCGGCAGCGCTTCCTTCGTGAGCGTCGTGAACACGAGCTCGCCCGGGCTGCCGTCGGGCAGCACCGCACCCGTCGAGGGATCGATGATCTCCGGGTAGAAGTGGTCCTCCCAGATGACCGGACCGTCCTTGGTCTCGATGCACTCGTTGGCCACGCCCGGCCCCATCACTTCCGACAGGCCGTAGATGTCGACGGCGTCCAGCCCGGCGCGCTTCTCGATGGCTTCGCGCATGCCCTGGGTCCAGGGCTCCGCCCCGAAGATGCCGATACGCAGCGACGAGGCCGCCGGATCGAGCCCCTGGCGCTCCATTTCGTCGACGATGGTGAGCATGTACGACGGCGTCACCATGATGATGTCTGGCCGGAAATCCTGGATGAGCTGCACCTGCTTCTCGGTCTGCCCCCCGGACATGGGAATGACCGTGCAGCCCAGCCGCTCCGCCCCGTAGTGCGCCCCCAGCCCGCCCGTGAAGAGGCCGTAACCGTAGGCGACATGCACGATGTCGCCGGCGCGACCGCCTGAAGCACGGATGGAGCGGGCGACGAGATCCGCCCAGTTGTCGATGTCGCGCTGGGTGTAGCCGACGACCGTGGGCTTGCCCGTGGTCCCGCTGGAGGCGTGGATGCGCACCACCTTCTCCCGCGGCACGGCGAACATGCCGAACGGGTAGTTGTCGCGCAGGTCCTGCTTGGAGGTGAACGGAAAGCGCGCGAGGTCCTCGTGGGACTTCAGATCGTCCGGGTGCACGCCGTGCGCTTCGAACTTGCGCCGGTAGTGCGGCACGTTGTCGTAGGCGTGGCGCACACTCCACCGCAGCCGGTCGAGCTGCAGGGCGCGCAGCTCATCCTGACTGGCGCGCTCGGCGGGATCCAGCGAGTCGGGAGCGGGTATCGGATGGGGCATCGGCGGTGCCTCGTTCGCTTACAGGGGAACGGTCTGGCGGTCCTTCAACCGGTAGGAGCGCCCGCGCAACACGGCCACGAGCACGCCCTCCTGATTGCGGACCTGCACGTCGTAGAGGCCGGTGCGTCCGGCCCGTGAGATTTCCTTGGCCTCGGCGACGAGAACATCGTCGAGGCGGGCCGGCGCGAGGAAGTCCACGGTGATGCCGGCCGCCACCGTGAGTTCGTTGTAGCTGTTGCAGGCGAAGGCAAAGGCGGAATCCGCCAGCGTGGTGATGTACCCGCCGTGGCAGATCTTGAAGCCGTTCAGCATTTCGGGGCGTACGCGCATGGACATGCGGGAGGTGCCGGGCCCCATGGCTTCGATCGTCATGCCGAGCCCGAGGGAGGCGGCGTCGTCCGCGAGCATGCCGCGACCGACATGGTCAGCGATCTGCTGCGGTGTCAGGGTGCCGGCATCACTCATGGAAGGTTCCTCCGCTCCAGCGACGGCGCTGCAGGGCCGGCGAGACGCGATAGCGCTCCTCGCCGAAGTGGGCGCGCAGGTTGTCCAGCACCTCGGCCACGAGTTTCGCACCGAGGCGGTCCGCCCAGGCCAGCGGCCCGATCGGGTAGTTGGTGCCGAGGCGCATGGCGGTGTCGGCGTCTGCCGCGGACGCGATGCCCTGCGTGACGACGTCCGCGGCCTCGTTCGCGAGCATGGCCACGATGCGCATCACCACCATGCCGGCGATGTCGTCGACGCGGCTCACGACGCAGCCTGCAGCCTGCAACGCGCCGACGACGCCCTCGTATTCCGCGTCGCCGCACTGATCGGCACGCGCCACCGCGACACGGCGGGTCTTCTCGAAGTCGAGTGCGAGATCGAGCGTCACGAAGTGCGGCGTCCCCTCCTCCGCCGCGCGGCGTGTGGCCGTGCGACCGTCCGTGAGCGCAAGACGGGCGCTGCCCACGTGGATGGCGGAATCGTCCAGCGACAACCGCGCGACGCTCACGCCGTTGGCGGTCATGCGTGCGAGCAGTGGTTCGAGGGGACCCGCGTGCGTTGGTGCGGTGACGGCAGCGGGAGCCGCGCACGCGAGTTCGGACGGAATCTCCGGCGCGGCGGCGCCCTCGCCATAAGTGAAGAACCCGGCGCCCGACTTGCGCCCGTGGCGGCCGGACCGCACGAGTTCCTGCTGGATGAGCGACGGCGCATACCGGCGGTCGAAGCCCAGCGCGTGAAAAGTGGAGGTCGTGACCGCGAGGTTCACGTCCAGGCCGATGAGGTCCATGAGTTCGCACGGGCCCATCGGAAAGCCGCCGCACTCGCGCAGCAGCGCGTCGAGCAGCGCGGAAGGTGCGGCCCTCTCGGTGAGCGTGCGCATGGCTTCGCCGTAGTACGGACGCGCAACCCGGTTCACGATGAAGCCCGGCGTGGACTTCGCCCGGACCGGCGTCTTGCCCCAGGCGCGAGAGGTGGCGAGCAGGGCTTCCGCCACGACACCATCGGTCTGCAGCCCGTCGATGACTTCTACCAGGGCCATGCGCGGCACCGGATTGAAGAAGTGCATGCCGACGACCCGGCCGGGATGCTTCAGCCCGGCGGCGATGTCGGTGATGGAAATGGACGACGTGTTGGAAGCGAGGATGGCGTGCTCGGCCACGATGCCTTCGAGTTCGCGGAAGAGCGCGCGCTTGGCATCGCGGTCCTCGACGATGGCTTCGACCACTAGCCCGGCGTCGGCAAGCTCGGACAATGTCGACACGGTGCGGATGCGCGCGAGGGTAGCCTTGGCGTCCTCGTCGGCCATGCGGCCCTTCGAGACGAGGAACGCGAGGTCCTTTTCAATGGCCGCCCGCGCCTTCGCGAGCGCGGCAGGCTGAGCATCGAACAGAGCGACCGGATGTCCGGCACGCGCGGCCACGTGGGCGATGCCGCTGCCCATCGTTCCCGCACCGATGACGGCGACGGCGGTGCCGGCGGTCAAGGCAACGGCCATGGCTCAGTTCCCCGTGAAGCGGGGCGCGCGGCGTTCCATGAACGCGGTGACGCCTTCGCGATAGTCGTTGGAGAAGCCCAGCGCCCGCTGGGAATCCCGCTCGAGATCAAGCTGTGCCGTGAGCGTCGCAACCTCGGCCGCGTAGAGCGCGGCCTTGGTTCTGGCGAAGCCGGCGGTGGGGCCCGATGCAAGTTGCCGCGCCATCGCCTGCACCGTCGACTGCAGATCGGCGTCGTCCACGCACTTCCAGATGAGACCCCACTGCTCCGCCTGCTCGGCCGGCAACTTGTCGCCGAATAGCGCGAGACCCATCGCGCGCGGCGTGCCCAGCGCCCGCGCCAGGAAGTAGGTGCCGCCGGAATCGGGCACGAGACCCAGCCGGCAGAAGGCCTGCACGAAGGATGCGGACCGCGCCGCCACGACGAGGTCGCAGGCGAGCGCGAGATTGGCCCCCGCCCCCGCGGCCACGCCATTGACGGCCGCGATGACCGGCTTGGGCATGGACCGCAGCATGAGCACGAGGGGCTTGTAATTGCGCTCGATGGAGTCCCCGAGGTCCACCGGGGCGCCGCCCGGCGCGACCTTGCGGTCGGAGAGATCCTGCCCGGCACAGAAGCCGCGTCCGGCGCCCGTGAGCACGAGGGCACGGACCTCCGGGGTGGCCGCGGCGTGACCGACGGCCTCCCGCACCTCGAGGTGCATGGCCTCGGTGAAGCTGTTGAGCTTGTCGGGCCGCGAAAGCGTGAGCGTGGCCACGCCCTCGACGATGTCGTACTGGATGTTCTGGTAGTTCGCTTGCACGGGACCGCCCAGGGAGCCTGCGTCGTTGTCGTCGGGGAGCGCGCCTGAAGGCGCCGCCCGCCCCGCCTCGACCGGATTCATTGACCGACCGGTCGATCGAACATTAAAGTAAGCCGATCCCCAAGACAAGGGGCCGCCGCCGGCCATGCCGCCAGGCAGCCCCACCCATCCCTCCCCGGAGCGAACCATGGCCCATCCCCTCTTCGACAAGCACAAGCCGACTCTCGATGCCGCCCTCGGCGCCCTGCGCACCCGCGGCTTCTGGAGCCCGTACCTGGAGATTCCGTCGCCCAAGGTCTACGGCGAGACGGCCGCGGCGGACGGCAAGGCGGCCTTCGACGCGTGGCTCGGCAAGCGCTTCGAGCTGGATCAGCCCGGGATCACCGGCTGGGCCGCGCCGGAGCGCTCGCCTTTCGGTGTGGAACTGGGCGTGAGTTATCCGGTGTGCGATGCGCAGGCGCTGATCGACGCGGCCACCGCAACCATGCCCGCCTGGCGCAAGTTGGGCCCGGAGGGTCGGGTCGGCGTGTGCCTGGAAGTCCTTGCGCGAATCAACGCGCGCAGTTTCGAGATGTCCCACGCCGTGATGCTCACCACCGGCCAGGGCTGGGTGATGGCCTTCCAGGCCGGGGGCCCGCACGCGCAGGACCGCGCACTGGAAGCCGTGACCACCGCCTGGCGCGAGATGGCCGAGGTGCCCCCTGAGGCCACGTGGGAGAAGCCCCAGGGCAAGAACCCGCCGCTGGTGATGCGCAAACAGTTCGAGATCGTCGGACGCGGCGTGGCGCTGGTGATCGGCTGCGGCACCTTCCCCACATGGAACACCTACCCCGGCCTGTTCGCAGCCCTGGCCACGGGCAACCCGGTGATCGTGAAGCCGCATCCCAATGCCATCCTGCCCGCGGCCATTTCGGTGAAGATCATCCGCGAGGTGCTGGCCGAAAACGGCATCGACCCGAACGTCGTCACGCTCGCGGTGAGCGAAGACCCCGCCGTGACCCAGCGGCTGGCCACGCACCCAGCCGTCACGACGATCGACTTCACCGGCAGCAACGCCTTCGGGCAGTGGCTCATGGACAACGCGCGCCAGGCCACGCTCTACGCCGAGATGGCCGGCGTCAACACCGTGATGATCGAGTCCACCGACAACTACAAGGGCCTGCTGCGCAACATGGCCTTCACGCTGTCGCTGTACTCCGGCCAGATGTGCACCACCACGCAGGCGATCCTAGTCCCGGCGGCAGGCATCTCGACCCCCGAAGGACAGGTGCCCTTCGACCAGGTGGCTGCAGACCTCGGCGCTGCCATCGACAAGTTCCTCTCCGACCCGGCCACTGCGCTGGGCGTGCTGGGCGCGGTGCAGTCGGAAGCCACGCTGCGGCGGATCGAGTCCGCGCCGTCCCTCGGCAAGGTCGTGCTCGCGTCGCGCGCCCTGGAGAACCCCGAGTTCCCGAAGGCCAACGTCCGCACGCCGCTGCTGCTCTCCTGCGATGCCGCCGACGAAGCGGCGTGGATGGAAGAGCGCTTCGGACCGATCTCCTTCGTGGTGAAGGTGGCGGATGCGGCAGCCGGCGTGAAGCTCGCGGAGCGCGTGGTGCGAGAGAAGGGCGCCATCACCCTCGGGTTGTACTCCACGAACGCCGACGTCGTGGACGACATGACGGAGGCCAGCCTGCGCGCGGGCGTGGCGCTCTCCCTCAACCTGACCAGCGGCGTGTTCGTGAATCAGTCCGCCGGCTTCTCCGATTACCATGCGACCGGCGCCAACCCGGCCGCCAACGCGTCCTACACCGATGCGGCGTTCATCGCGAACCGGTTTCGCGTCGTGCAGCGCCGCTGGCACGTGTAGTCGTTCCGGTCTTCCCGAGAGCCGCCATGCCCTGCTACGAAATCGACGGAGTCCGCCCCGTGGTGCATCCCACGGCCTACGTCCACCCTACCGCCGTGCTCATCGGCGACGTGATCGTGGGGCCGCGGTGCTACATCGGGCCGCTGGCGAGCCTGCGCGGCGATTTCGGCCGCCTCATCGTGGAGGAAGGCGCCAACGTGCAAGACACCTGCGTGATGCACGGCTTTCCGGGGACGGACACCGTGATCGAGGTGGACGGCCACATCGGCCACGGCGCCGTCATCCACGGCGCCCGCATCGGCCGCAATGCCCTGATCGGCATGAACGCCGTGGTGATGGACAACGCCGTGGTCGGAGACAACAGTCTGGTGGCGGCATCCGCCTTCGTGAAGGCGGGGATGGTGATTCCCGCACGCAGCCTGGTGGCGGGTGTGCCCGCGAAGATCATCCGCGAGGTGACCGACGACGAGATCGCATGGAAGGGCGAAGGCACGAAGACCTATCAGGAACTCACCGTGCGCAGCATGGCGACGATGCATGAGGTGCACCCCGACACCGAGGTCCGGCCCGACCGGCCGAAACTCAACGTGGCCGTGACATTGCCGCTGGTGGAGCGGAAGAAACTTCAGGGACGATAGTTCCTCTGCCGCGGCCCCGGAGTCGGCGCGATTGCGCCTCGTCCGGGCTACGCCACGGTCAGTAGCCCGGACGAGGCGTGACAACGCCGACTCCGGGAACTCGGCCGCGCGAACGCGAGTGGCCCCTACCCGCCGATCGCCTCGCCGGTCCGCAACCAGTCCATCCCTCGCAACGACTGCGGCCGCAAGCCCGGTGGCAAGTTCGCGAGGCTGTCCATGACGCCGAGGGTGCCGAGGCTGCCGAATCCGCCGGCGTCCGCCGCGTACGCCGCGGCGAGATCTCCGCCGAAGAGCGCATGGGCATCGGCCGGTGCAGCTGGCGCCGAAGGAGCGGGAACTGCTCCCGCGTTGGCATCGAGCCACTCCGCCATACGGATCGCCCCTGCAGGAGAGCCGTCGGGGGCGACGAACTGAACGGTCTCGACATTGCGGCGCGCGATGGCGCCGTACCAATTGCGAAGTGTCATCGCATCGTCGTGGCCGAACGTCAGGTGAAGATCATTGCCTCGACGCGATGCGACGAGATCGCCTTCGGTGATCCCGCCCCCCAGGGAAAGCACCGCGGTCGCCGTGCCCAGGAACTCGACGGTGTCCTGCCCGTCGCCACGATTGAAGGCCAGAACATGCCGCCCGGCGACGAGCTGCACGTGATCGTCTCCCTCGCCGCCCGCAATGAAGTCCCCCTCGGAATTGGCGAACAGCCAGTCGTGGCCGTCGTCTCCCCACAGCAGATTGCGACCGGGGCCTCCGCGCAGACTGTCGTGCCCTCCACCCCCGACGAGGATGTCGTTACCCGTCCCGCCGCTGAAGTAGTCCTCTTTGCCGTTGCCTCGCAGCAGATCGTGACCGCCGTCTCCGAACGCGATGAGCGCTGCCATGCCACTCCGGACAACGTCGTCGCCGGTATCGGCGCGGATCAGGCGCACGGGAGCACGGACCGTGATCCGATCGTCGCACGGCGTGGCCGTGATCCGCACCGCGGGCTCCTCGACGACCCACGTGCGCGTCGGCACGAAGAAATCCGTCGCGCTCCGCCGCGCGGCATTGCCGAAGTGGAACTGCTCGATCGGCATGGCACCTTCGCCTTCCCACAGCACATCGAATCCCTCTTCGGGCCCCGCCATTCCGCCTGCGGGACTCACTCGCACCCGCGCGATGGATTGATTTCCTGCGCGATGGAGACGGATGGCGACCTGCTCAGGCGCGATCCCATCGCCGAATCGGATCGTGTCCAAACCAGCGCTATCGAAAATCCGGTCGACGCCACCTCCCCGCTCGAACCGATACACGTCATCGCCGCGATAGCCGGTCAACGAATCGTTCCCGCCTGCGCCGAACAAGGTGTCCGGGCCGGTTCTGCCGCGGAGGTCGTCCGTAGCCGACGTCCCGAGCAGCGTTCGACCCGGTCCGGCGAGGACGTCGATGCGAAGCACGGCGCCGGCCTCGGCACCGGCGCGATCCGAAGCCACCAGACGGACCAATACCTCGGGGTCGTCCTCGGGGCCCGGTCGTCCTGACAGCGTCATCGACCCGGCGTCGAACGACAACCACGCGGGCAAAAGACCGCCAGCAACGCCCTCCGCCCGGACATTCAGGCGATCGCCGGTGTCGTCATCGCGGAACGCATCGGCGGGCAGAGTCCACTGGAGTGTCTCGCCCTCCACAACTGCGGCGGGCTGCAGCGATCTGGCGATGGGCGCGCTGTTGGCCAGACGCGTCGAGAGCGACTGAGGCGAGCCGTCGACCGAGAGGGTCGCGACCGCAGCGAGCAGCGCGGCATCGACGTCGTACCCCGCAGCTTCGTCCGTCTCGAGCAATACGAGATCACCGCCGTAGGCACGATCGTCCCAGACCGCCGTCAGATGCCGTTGCCAGTCGATGAGGCCGGACTGGCCAGCGCTGGCCCCTGCGATGACTGCGGACAGATCGTAAACACGAACCTTGTCGGTGATCACCTGGAGCCGCAGCTGGCGCCCGTCCCACTGAGACAGGTCCGACAGCCTGAGTCCGCCGCCATCGCCGAAGTCGACAAGCGCACCATCTCCCTCCACGCGAACCCGTACGTTGTCGAGAGACAAGTCTCTGCCGAGATTCACGGTCAGCGAACTCGCCGGGGCGCTCACCGTATCGACACCGTCTCCCCATCGATGACGAAGAAGCAGATGAGTGCCGGGCGCGTCGATCGTGTCGTCTCCCGCACCGCCCTGCATGACGGCGGCCGGTCCCGAGGAGCGGAGCCGGTCCGCGCCGGAACCACCATCGAACCACGCAATGGCCTGCGCGAAGAGCGCGTCGTCGCCATCGCCTCCGATGAGCACTGCGCCACCGGCTGAGTCAGAGATGGCATCGCTGCCATCCCCGCCGCCGAGCCAGTCGAGTCCCTCGCCCCCCTCCAGCGTGTCGTCGCCCTCGGCGCCGAACACGCGATCGTCTCCCGCCAGGGCCGAAATCGTGTTGCCGCGACCGCCCTCGCCGATCAGGAGATCGTTCCCGTCCGTGGCGGCGCGATAGAGCGCATAGGCGCCGACGTCATCGAGTCGCCATTCGCCACCGTCGTCGAAACCGATCACTTGCACCGGACGCGCGCCGCCCGCGCCGTACCAGTCCGCGAGCGTCACGCTGGTGCCCGTTGGCTCGTGGGTGATTCGCAGATCGGCCCCGTGCGCGCTGGGGCGCACTTCCCAGGGCCGGATGGACTCGCCGAAAAGAAGGGAACGTGCGGTGCCATCGGCCTGGACTCGCCGATCGGCCTCTCCCGCCTCCATCACGACCGAAGCGCCCGCAGCTATCACCTGCCGTCGCAGGTCTGCGATCCGCAAGACCTCTCCGTCGCCGAACTGCACCTGCTCCACGCCGCCGCCCAGGCCGCCGATGAGGCCCCACTGGAAATGGGTGCTGTTCGTCGGGTCGGCGGTCTCGATGGGACGCGTCCAGTCCCCCATGTACAGCCGGACGCGCTGGTCGGCGCCCCAGGCGAGATCCAGCGTCTGCCACAGACGCGGCCGCACATCGAACAGGCTTTCGTCGTTGGTCAGGCGCGCAGCGGACTCTTCCGACAGGCCCAGCTCGGCCGCTGTGGCCGATCCGAACGAGATGCGAACGTCCTCTCGCGTCACGGCTTCAGGCAGGACGACAGTATCCGTGGCGACCAGCCCCGCGGCGGCGAGCAAGGGATCGTCCCGCGCATAGGGTCGCCGCGGAATCGGCGCGTCCGGAAAGGTCTGCTGATGCCACGACTCGAACAACGCAAACGGCGGCGCTTCCGATGTGGCGAGTTCGAGGCTCACATCGAGAATGACGTCGCCATCGGCCTCGCCGGCGCGGATGACATAGCGATCGGCCCCCTCGCCGCCATCCAGCCGGTCGGCGCCTTCGCCACCCACCAGCATGTCGGCGCCTGACCGACCGACGAGTTCGTCATCCCCTTCACCGCCGACCAATGTGTCGCCGTAGCCGCTGCCTTCGAGTCGGTCGTTGCCGCCCTGGCCGTCGACGAACACCCCCGGGCTGAACTCGTCGAGGCCGATGAAATTGAAGACGAGGGGCGACTGCCGCACGTCGTCATTCCCGCCACCCGCCAGAATGATTGAACGCCCGCGGAACTGGATCTGCTCTGGGGCGTCACCGCCCGAGACCTCCGGGATGAAAGTCGATGTGCGAATGTTGTCGCGGGCCTTCGATGTGCCATCCACTTCCCGGAGAATCACGTCGCGTTCCCAAGCGATGTCGTGATAGGTCTCGACACCTGCGCCGGACGGAAGCGAAGTCGAGTCCTCGGGAATCGGCCGCCATCCGGCCAGCAGTGGCTGACCCTTTCGCTCTACGGTCACGTCGATCGAGACCGCACCGGCATCGGTCCAACTGGTGCGGGTCTGCGCGTTTGAAGTCACCGTGAAGGAAGCACCCTCGGCCATGACACTCTGGAAGTTCAAATCGCGCCAGCGCGCAGACAGCCTGGCGGGCTCCAGCCCCTGCCATGGCACGATGTCCTGTGTGGTCGCAGTGACCACCCCGCCGCTCGCATCGATCAGCTGGGACAGCCGTTGCGTTCGAATCTGTGTGCCGAACACGTCGAGAAGCGGACTGCGATAGCCCGCGCCGTCGTCGAGCGCCGCCAGCCCCTCTTCCTTTGCCACGCGATCGTGCGCGTGGACCAGGCTCCATCGGAACTCCCGCCGCAAGGCGGTATCGGGATCGGCAAACTCGCCCTCGGATTGGCTCCGAATCCAGTCTTCCACCGATACCTGGACGCCATCGACATCGATCTGCCAGAGTTCCGGCCTAGAGGCGAATCCCTTCACCAAAACGCCCTGAGCCGACTCACCGCTCGTCCCGGCGAGCCGCAGTGCGAGATTGGTGCCACGAAGCTCGGGCACCAGACCGTCGAGCGCCAGAGGCGCGTCCAGCACCAGGACGCCGCCCTCGCCGGGCTCCTCACGGATCTCGTCCCAACCCATGCCGAGCGACAGCACGTAGCGATCCGCTCCTGCGCCGCCGATGAGAACATCATTGCCGGCACCGCCATCGAGGAGGTCGTCTCCGCGAAGGCCGCGGAGGGTCTCGGAGAACGGACTCCCCTGCAGCGAATCGTTGCCGTCGGTGCCGTCGATTGGCGCCAGCGGCAGCGATGCAATTCCCGCCGAGTCGAGTTCGCTTCCGTCACCGAAGACGATTCGCTTCAGCTTGACGCCGTTGGGGTCGAACACGCCCGGCAGGAGAATCCGGTCGTCGCTTCCTGCCACGCGGACCTCCAGATCGCCCGTGGCGAAACGAAGCAGCGTCACATCGGACCGGAAAAGGCCGCTTCCCAGCACGAGACTATCGCCCCACTGGGCATTCACGGTGTCGCGGCCATCGCCAGCGTCAAAGAGGTAAGTGTCCTCACCGTCCCCACCGTCGAGACGATCATCCCCGCGCCCGCCGACGATGAAATCGTCGCCACCACCGCCTTCGATGCGATCGTCACCGGCGTGACCGTACAGTCGATCCCGCCCGAAGCCGCCGGAGAGTCGGTCCGCGCCGGCGAACCCTTCCAGAACGTCCTCGCCTGAGGTGCCGGTGAGAATCACGGGGTCGACGAGAGCTTCTCCGTAGAACTCGGCGGCGGTGAGGGATTCCTCGCCGTCGAAGACGACCACGAAGCTTCCGCCACCCGAGCTGCCAGTGTTGCCCGACGGCGCAGGGGAACCAACCGAAGGCGGATCGGAAACGAGAGGGATTCCGGCGTCACCGGAGCCTCCGATACCGAGCGGAGGTGGTGGAGCGGAAGGAATCGAGAGGTCCGGCGCAGGACTCGCTTCGGCCGGTGCACCGACACCCCGGGCGGCAACCTCGAACAGCGCACCGGTCCCGTCGGACACCGTGACGTAGACGACACCGCCGCGCTGGGAGGACGAAGCCGAAACAGCACCGCGGCCTGTGCCGTTGACGAACCGGATGATGTTCTCGCCTTCGTCGTCGACGATGACGTCCTCGTCGTCCACCAGATAGACGTCGTCGCCAGCGCCGCCACGCAGAACGTCCCGGCCTTTGCCTCCTTCCAGGAAATCGTTGCCGGCACCGCCGTTCAGGACATCGTCGCCGTCGCCTCCGACCAGAGTGTCGTCACCATCGCCACCACGAAGCTGATCCTTGCCGCTGCCCCCGGAGAGCGAATCTCGACCGCCACCACCGTCGAGAACATCGTCGCCGGCACCGCCCACCAGAACATCCGCTCCGTGCAACGCAGCGGCGACGTGCTCGCCGTCCCCGATAAGAATGTCGTTGCCGTCCCCGCCCGTCAGATGGTCGTCGCCGCCCTCGCCCTGCAGCCAGTCATTGCCCGCGCCGCCTTCGATGACGTCATCGCCGTAAGCGACGACGTGGGCCTCGCCCACGACCGCCCGACCGCTGTCGCCGGTGATGACATCGTCGCCTTCGTCGCCGAGAAGGTGGTCATCGCCGTCGTTGCCGGCGATCGTGTCGATGCCATCGCCTCCGAAGACGATGTCGTTGCCGCCGTAACCGAACACGAGGTCGTTGCCACCGCCGGCGAAGATGACGTCGTTGCCAGCCTCCCGGGCGTACACTGCTGTGGCGTTCGCGTGCTGGAACGCTTCGACCCCGTCCACCACGAATTCGAACCTGCCCAAGGCCGCAACGCGCCAGGTCCACGGACTCGGGTTCGATCTGTCGGCCAGATCGCGTCGCTCATCCCGGCCGACGAAGTCCGCGTCTCCGACGATAAGGTCGTTGCCCGTTCCACCCACCAGCTTGTCGGCACCGAGGCCGCCCGAGAGCAGGTCGTTGCCCTCCTCGCCGAACAGCCAGTCGTCGCCCTTGCCGCCCACGAGCCAGTCGCCTTCCCCCACACCGAAGCCTCCCGCAGCGCCCCGCTGGACGGCTGCATCGAGTTCAGTCCGGAAGTTTGCATACAGTCGGTCATCGCCATCGCCACCGGTCAGGACATCGCGTCCGGCGTCGCCGATCACGGTGTCGTTGTCCGCTCCGCCGTCGAGATAGTCGTCGCCGCTACCGCCGTCGATGAAATCGTCCCCGCCCCACTTCTCGGAAACGTAGTCCGAGCCAAGGAACGTACTGATCTCGGAAGGGCCCGGCGCGCCGACGAACTCGTCCGCGCGCGAAGGCTCCGGGGTCGTCGTCAGGACAGGGTTGCCCCACTCGTCCACCACCACCTGATCGGCAAGAACCGGCTTGAGGTCCCCCACGAAGGCCCGATCGAGACCTCGCGTCTCGCCTTTCTGGACGAGGTGAATGCCGTAGTCGCCATTGCGATAGCCGCGAATGACGAGGCTGTCTGTCCCGCCGAAGGCAATCGCGAGGTCAGCGCCGATCAGCGTCGCGGAGATGCTGGCGTCTGCCTTCCAGCGATATGACGTGTCGGACTTCTCGAACACGCCGGCCAGGTTGCGCCCGTTCTCCAGTCGGATGGTGCCCTTGTCCGTGTCGACTTCGATCGTGTCCGCCCCGAAGCCGACAATGTACGTATCGAATCCTTCGCCGCCCGAGAGAACGTCGTCGCCCTTGCCACCGCGAAGCTCGTCCTGCTCGTCCCCACCTTCGAGCCGGTCGTTGTCCCACCCGCCATCGAGATTGTCCGCCCCGGCCTCGCCGAACAGCCTGTCGTCGCCGCGACCACCAAGCAGCGTGTCATTGCCCGACCCGCCGTGGAGTTCATCGTCCCCGTCGTTGCCTTCGAGGTGGTCGCGCAGCGCCTCGCCCTTCAGAACATCGTTGCCACCGCGACCGTAAAGACGATCCTCGCTGGGGCCGCCATTGAGCGTCTCGACCTCCTTGTTCTCGTCCAGTCCGAAGCGAACCAAGAACTTCGGACTTCCGCCTCTCTGGTCCTGGTCTGCGGACCCGTAGTCGATACGGATGTTCCGAAACAGGTCCTCGAGCACACCCGGCACCGCGCTGCGGATGAAGGGCTTCTGCTCGTTGTAGAGATTGCGTTCCAGCGTCCTGGACAAGAGAGTCGCGCGGTCCTTCACGTACTGCACGGAGTAGTGCTCTGCCGCGTACTTCTGGGAGTCGTAGATCCGCACATCCGCCGACACGACGAACGGCGCAAGATTGTCCAGCGCGACCCGGTTCGCCTCGGCAAGGGGTGAGTCTCCCGCCGCTCGGAGTACTAGCTGGGCAGACGTCGGGAACGTGCCCCTGACGTACGACACCGTCTTGTTGCTGAACGCTGCGGTAATGCCGCTTTCGCCCGTCCAGCGCATCTCGGCGATCGGCGTGATCGTGTAGCGTCGGGACCCGACCGTCTTGAGGTAGTCGGTGATCTCCGTGATCCGGTCGTAGAAGACGTTGCGGAAGTCGAGGTTGCCGAAGCCGTCTAGTCCAGGATCGAAGTCGGTCAGGCGCTTTCCCAGGACCGCCGCTGGCGGAAGGATCGCCCACCGCAGGGCATCGAGCGCGAGTTCCAGAGAATCACTTTCCGCGCGCGCTTCTGCCACCGCTAAGGAGCTGTCTGAAATCTGATTCGACGATGACGCGAAAACCGTGTCGACATTCTCCTGGGTGAGCGTGGCATCGATGGTCTGAAACAGCCGGGTCAGGGCCAGCGAGTCCATGAGGAGCGTGATGCTGTGGGATCGGAGGAAGTCACGCTCGAACTTGTCCTGTTCCGTCGGAGCGGGAGAGAGGTAGTTCCCACCGAAGAACGGCTGATCCTCAATGAAGACTCGGACGCGGCCGGCCGTAGGGAGAATGCCGGAGAGCGACACGAAGGTATCGTCATGGTGAGTTGCCATCCCATAGACGTAGGTGATCTTCGAGTCGATCGCAGGGTCCAGAGTCACCGCGCCGAAGTCCCCACCGAGGAAAGTTGTGAACTCGCCGACGCGGGCCATGGCCCATCGATGCCGGGGGTCGACGTAGGCATCGTGCTCCCAGAGGGGATCGGGACTCCTCTCCGCGTTACGGGCCGCGCTGAGGAGAGCATCGAACTCGGCATTTCTTCCGCGCACGAACGGCAACCCCGGTAGGTCCGCTTCCGGGTTGGCGACGATAGCGTTGTACGCGTCCAGCAACTGCCGGATGGAGAACCACGGCGCAACCCCGCCACGCCCGGGACTGTTGATCATGGTAGCGTGGCTCACCCGATCCGGATGCAGTTCCGTCATGACCATGGCGATGTGGCCGCCCAACGAGTAGCCGGACAGCTCTATGCGCCCGGCTCCAAACAGCGCGCCGCCCGGTGCGATCTGCTCTGTGAACCACCGGTCCGCCGCGGCGAGCTGCGCCCACGCCATTCCGCGAAACGCCAGACTCTTGTCGGCACCGTCCTTGTCCCGAGCACTGTCTCCGCCGAAGCGCTGTTCCACGAACTCGGTGCTTCGGAATGCCACGGTGTAGTGGCTGGGATCCTGACGCGAGCGAAGGATGGTCGCGGAGAAGCCGCTGGCGTCGTTCAGCGTTTGGGTGACTATCTCGAAACCGTTCGATTCCGCCAACTCACGGTTCATTGACTCCGTAAACCGAGTGGCGCCAGGCAGTATTGGCCTGTCTGGGCGCGCACCTGGGAGCATCTGGAGAAGCTCGTTGTCTTGCAAACGACCGTTCACGCGAACTTGTGGCTCGAGATTGTTGCTTCCTGCTCGCAAGGCACTCGGGATGTCCGATGTGCGTTCCCCGGAGAGGAGCGTGATATACGACTCGGCCGCAAACTGCTTGAGCAATGCCGCGTACAAGACCTGCGTTCGGGTACTCATTCGCTGTAGGCCTTCCCTGACGGCTTCGCAACCTTGGTGAGAAACCACAGCCCGAAGTCATGGTGCTTGTTTCTGCGCAGGATCTTTCCTGGACCCTCCACCGACATGTAGTCTGGGCAGACATTTCCTCCGCCCCAACTGACACCTCCATCGGGTAGTTGACCTCCCAGGATGAACCCCCTGCGCAGACCAAGTAATTGGTTGGTTTTGAGGTCCACCACCGCGAGTTCTCCACCCGCAATGCCAAGTTCTCGATCCATCGGGCGCCGGATGCCTCGCCACGTGAAGCCGATGGTGCTGACGATCGATTCGACCCACACCATTCTCATCGTGTCGAATCGCCGCTGATCGAAGCCGTAATAGCGCTGGAATCGGCGTCCTGGGGACGGTTTCTCGCGAAGCGATCCGTCGCCGTTGAACGCCGGACGCGCGACGCCGGGATGCCACCCGCTCTCCAGATACGAGTAGCCAGGGAGTTCTCTGGTCCAGCGGTCCTTCGGCGCGAGGTAAGTGAACGCGATGTAGGCCTCCTCCTCACCCAGCGTGTTGCCGTAGGGGTCCTCCACAATGTACCGATCCGCCATCGCGTAGTCCGTCTCGTGTTTGCGCGGGCGCACTTGGTAGACCCCCTCCACCTCCACCGTCCGGTAGATGAACTCCCCCGCCTCCGCCTTGCACAGCGCCCTCCAGTACTCGACTGGCGTCATCCCCTCCCGGTAGACACTCTCCTTCGGCGCCTCCGGCCACTTCAGCGGCGGAACATCCCGGTACGGCCAGATCTCCGGGTTCTCGTTTCGGCGGAGCAGGAATCTCTGGCAGCGGCCGTCCCCACGCTCGCGGTTTCGACATTTCTCGTGCTCAGCCTCGTCATACATCTGCCCATACGTCTCCCCCAACGGATGTGGCTTGACCGGCCTACGTTTCTCTTCGATGAAGGCACCACAGCCAGCGAGAACAACGCAGAGACCCGAGACGGCAAGAGCCTGCAGCAACCGCGCAGTGGTCAACGCCAGGCGATGCGGGCCTCGCGAGAAGGAACATGGCGGGAGGGAATGGCGGGGCATCGAAGGTCCTTGGTTTCGGGAGACCGGCGGAAAGGGGCGCCCTGCAAGTATCCTGCCGATCCGGGCACGGATCGAGGCCGGAGAAACCCCCGCGCGAACCCGGATCGCGATTCGGCACGATGCCCTTCAACCACCGAGGCGGGTGGCGACTTGCGCTACTGTGAACGGAGGGCGTTTCCCCGGTGCGCCCAGGGGGCATGCGGCACCAGTCGCGTAGCGTCAGAGGCGCCGACAGCGATGAGCATGGTGCGCGACCCGACCGAACTGCGCACTCGTCGGTTCGGCACTCATCGGGGCAAGCCCCCAGAGCCGAACCCGCGGCCGGATGCCCTCCCTGTGTCGGCGCGGGAATCGATCATGCTCCAGCAGCCCCAGGTCACGCCACGCGGCTTGACCACCATTCGAAACTGCGGGCGAGCGGGTGCGTAAGACGCGAAGCACCCGACCGGATGGACACCCGAGAAGACAGATTCGCGGCACGACAGGTGTCGGCCTTCTTGACATTCCAGTACGGACATCGGGCGCGGACGCTTTCCCGTCAATGAGTTCCGTCCCTGGTCCCGCGATTGCTGTCTCTCGGAGATTCCGACTCTTCCGGACAGAGGCCCCAACCGATGAGACCGACCAGAACCCTCCTGACGCTCGCCCTCCTGTCCTTCGCCGCGTCCGCCCAGGCGGCAGATCCCGTCCCCGTCGCGACCTGGAGCTTCAACAACACGCTCGCCGCGGACGAAGCCGGCGTCCCGGCCCTCACCCCGATCGATCCGCTGGGCAGCAACGGGTTCCTGCTGGACGATGTGTTCGGAGAGTCGCGCTGGGTATACCGGTTCGACGGCAACGCTTCCGACGTGACGGAGCAGGCCGGACTCGTCGTTTCCGCCGCAGGGCTGCTGGACAACGACGATGCCTATTCGGTCGACATCGTGTTCCAGTTCGAAGCGAATGAGGCTTCGTGGGAGAACATCTTAGGGGTCTCCAATCGCCAGAGCGACAACGCCTTCTATGTGTCGCCCGGCAATCAGCTCCAGGTCTGGCCGACTTCGACCGGGCCGTCTTTCTTCACGTTCGGCGAATACCACCGCATCACGCTCACCAACCGGGGCAACGGCACGGTGACTGCCTATCTGGATGGCATCCTCCAGTTCGACCTCGACACCCAGTCGATGGATTTCAGCGCCTATGCCGCGGACAACCCGGAGCGACTGATCCATTTCTTCGCTGACAACGTCGCCGGTGGCGGTCAGTTCGAGTTCGCGGATGGGCGCGTCGCGCTGATTCGGCTCTATGACATCGAACTCACCGAGACGGAAGTCGGCGGTATCGATGTGCCACCGCCCCCGGTGCCGGAGCCCGGCACAATGGCACTGATGGGGGTCGGAGCCCTCGGGATTGCTGCGATGGTGCGGCGTCGCCGGGGAGCCACGTCGCACTGAGTCGGACTCGGTTCACGACCGAAACGGGGCGCCTTGGCGCCCCGTTTTCTTTTGCGGCCCCCGCGACCCGTAGCTGCGCTACTTCACCTCGATGGTGGCGCGCATACCGGCCTCCGTGTGCGTTCGTGTGGACATCACGTCGTCGAATCGACCAGTTCGGATCGGGATAAACCACCATTCCGCGACTCCACCGGGTTTGAGTTCCATGCGACGTACGGGCCCGTACACCTCGGCAATCGGCGCCCCGTCCGGACCCACTACCATGACCTTCCGCGAGTACACCGCGTCAGCCAGACCCTGTGAACCGAAGTAATAGGCGTTGCGACTTGCGTTCTCCAGGCGCAATGCGTATAGCTTTCCGGTCTCGAAGCTGAGCGAGTCCGGCGAGAAGCGGTGCTCACCCTGCGCGTTTCCCAGCGTGAGGGTCACGACGATCGGCTCCTGCTTCGTGAGGTCACCGGCGGCCTGGACACTGGCGGGTCCGGATGCAGCGAGGGCAATGGCTAGCAAAAGCGGTTTCACGGGAAAGTCTCCGGGGTGAGGGATCGACTCGCATGCTCGTGGGATTCTCGCGGCGACCAGTTTCCAGACCGCCGCATGCTTTCGGAGTTCCCGATCGTGCGTCCCGGCGCACGTTTCGCCACGGCGCCATTTGCGATAATCGGCCCCCTCGTCCCGGAATTCCCGGGCGCCCCGCCGATCCATGCTTCGGTCCGCGGGCACGCACGGCCGGGCCCCATTTTCCCCACCTTGGAAACCACGACCATGGCAGCAGACGTCATCGACTATCAGATCTTCGGCGAAGAGATGCAGTACGTGGAGATCGAGCTGGACCCCGGCGAGGCCGCGATCGGCGAGGCCGGTGGCATGTTCTACATGCAGGACGGCATCTCGCTGGACACCGTCTTCGGCGACGGCACCCAGCAGGGCGGCATCTTCGGCAAGCTGATGGGCGCCGGCAAGCGGCTGCTCACGGGCGAGTCGCTGTTCATGACCATCTATTCCAACACCGGTAACGGCAAGCGACGTCTGGCGTTTGCGGCGCCCTACCCCGGCACCATCATCCCCATCAACCTCGCCAAGATGGGCGGTCAGTTCATCTGCCAGAAGGATGCCTTCCTGTGCGCGGCGCGCGGCGTGTCCGTGGGCATCGCGTTCCAGAAGAAGCTGGGCGTCGGCTTCTTTGGCGGCGAGGGCTTCATCATGCAGAAGCTGGAAGGCGACGGCCTCGCATTCGTCCATGCTGGCGGCGCGCTCATGAAGAAGGAACTCGCCCCCGGCGAACTGCTGCGCGTGGACACCGGCTGTCTCGTGGGCCTGCAGCCCTCGGTGGACTACGACATCGAGTACGTGGGCAAGATCAAGACGGCGCTGTTCGGCGGCGAGGGGATGTTCTTCGCCACGCTCCGCGGCCCGGGCACGATCTGGCTGCAGTCGCTTCCGCTCTCGCGGCTTGCCAGCCGCATCTTCGCGGCGGCGCCCCAGATGGGCGGCTCCCGTGAGCAGGGCTCCATCCTGGGCGGCATGCTCGGCGGCGCGGCCCTCGGGGGCCTGCTCGGCGGCGACGACGAGTGAGCGACGCCGCAGGCATCGGATCGCGTTTCCGGGGCCGGCTGTTCGGTCCCGGCCTCGCGTCGGATGGCGTCGAGGTGCCTTTTTCCGCCTCGGCGCTCGGGCTCGCCATCGACCACGAACCGCCGGTCGACGTTCCGTCCTGGTCCGGCGTGCGCTGGCGGAACGGCGGTTTCAACAACTCGCAGCTGTTCTTGGAATGGCCGTCCGATGCAGGAGGCTATTCGCTCACGGTCTCCGACGAGTCGGCCAAGGCCGCCCTGCTTACGCACCTGAAGGCGGGGCAGCAGCACGTTCACACGGTCTCCCGAGGCACCCGACGGGCATCCATCGGCCTTCTGATCACCCTAGTGGGTGTGCCGCTCCTGCTGCTCGGGCTGTTTCTTTCGCAAACAGACCGAATCGTCGACTGGGCCGTGAGCCGTATCCCTGTGGACACCGAGATCAAGCTCGGACGCCAGGCGTTCGCGCAACACAAGGCCACGCTGTCCATCGAGGACGATCATCCGGCACTGCCCATGCTCCGCGAGCTGGGTCGCAAGCTCACACAGGGCTCGCCCTATCCCTACGAGTTCTACATCGCGAAGGACGCGACGGTGAATGCCTTTGCCATGCCGGGGGGCTTCGTCGTGTTCCACTCGGGGCTGCTCGCCAAGGCCGACAGTGCGGAGGAGGTGGCGGGAGTGCTCGCCCACGAGATCCAGCACGTCGAACGTCGCCACGGTCTGCGCGGTCTGGTGCATTCGGCCGGGTGGCAGGTGATCCTGTCGCTGGTACTCGGTGAGGCAGGGGCATCCATGGCCGGCACCTGGGCCGCGAACCTCGGGGCGCTGCAGTTTTCGCGCTCGCAGGAGAGCGAGGCGGATGCCCTCGGGGCCACACGACTGATGACCTTCCAGATCGACCCGCGTGGCATGGCCACGTTCTTCCGCAAGCTCGCGAGTGAAGGCTCCAACGTCCCCACGCTGCTATCCAGCCACCCAGCGAGCGAAGATCGTCTACGGGCGGTGGAGGCCATGGTGCCTGCCGGCACCACCTTTCCCGCCCTGCCCTATGACTACGCCCGACTGAAGGGGTCGCCGTGACGATCGATCTCGCCCGGTTCATCCGCACGATCCCCGACTACCCGAAGACCGGCATCCTGTTCCGGGATATCACGACGCTTATCGCCGATGGTGCCGCGTTCCGCGAAACCATCGACCGCCTGGCCGCTCGCTGCGAGTCGCTGGGTGCCAGCAAGGTGGCGGCGATCGAGTCACGCGGCTTTCTCTTCGGCGCGCCGCTGGCTGCAGCGCTCGGCATCGGCTTCGTGCCGATCCGCAAGCCGGGCAAGCTGCCGGGCAAGGTGATCGCGCAGGACTACAGCCTGGAGTACGGGCAGGATCGCGTGGAGATGCACGTCGACGTCATCGCGCCGGGGGAGAAGATCGTGCTGGTGGACGATCTGATCGCGACGGGCGGCACTGCGCTCGCGGCGCTCGCGCTCATCCGCAGCACCGGTGCCGTAGTGCAGGAATGCCTGTTCGTGGTGGAGCTTCCCGATCTCGAGGGCCGACAGCGCATCGAAAGCGAAGGCGTACCCGTCCATTCGCTGGTGCTTTTCGAAGGGCACTGACGGCCGGACCCGAATCGCAGGCCCGGCCGAGTTGCAGACGGGACTGCGTGATTACTTGAGGTCGTCCTTCACGGCGTCGAGCGACGCCTGGGCGCAGATGCCGTCCTGCTCCGCGGTCGCGCCGCTCACGCCGATCGCGCCGATGTGCTCGCCGCTGCCGGTCTTGATGGGAATGCCGCCCTCGAAGGTCACGAGGCCGGGCACGTGGGCGATGCCGGGGATGCGCTGCGCGATCTCGCCGAGGAACTTGGAGGGGAACGGAAAGCTCGCGGAGGTATTGGCCTTCAATTGCGCGATCTGCACGCTGCCGAGGAAGGAGCCGTCCATCCGCTCGAAGTACTTGAGGTTCGCGCCGTCATCCAGGATGGCGATGTTCATGCGCCAGCCTTCGGCCTTGGCCTTGGCGACGCAGGCGGCTGCCATCTTGCGAGCCGTGTCGATGGTGAGGACGGTCTTCTTCTCCTGCGCGAACGCGGAGGACGAAGTCACGGCAGCGATGAGAAGCGAACCGGCGATGAGAGAGAATTTCATGGGCGATCTCCGAAGACGTTGAGGACGAAGCGAGCCGACGGCTCGCGCGGGCTGCAACGATAACAGCATATGGTGGACAATCCGGCGACGACCTCGTTCGATCACATTACGCCCAGGATCCAGCCCTCGCAGTTCGCCACGGCACGCTCTGCCTCGGTGAGGGGCGGCTCCCAGAACCGGCCGAGCGCATCGCGGGCTTCCATGTCCTGGAGCCAGCGGGCCACGGCATAGGCATCCTGCTCGTCGGCCGTCCGCCCTGCCCGCGGATAGCGGCGCCGCGACAGCGAGGGGTAGACCTCGGCGATCACCGAGACGTCCCCAGGGGGACGCCAGCCGTCGAACGGCCACCAGAACAGCCGGTCACCACAGGCCTGCCGCAGCCACCGCAGCCAGGGAAGCCCCGCGTGCGTGGAGGTGGCCACCGAACCCTGCACATCGAACTGGAACACACTCTTGGCGGAGGACGTCCACTGCTCGCACAGCCGGAACTCGGTGTTGCGGCCGGTTCGGCCAGCGAGGCCCGCAGCGGTTCCCTTGGTGCGTCCCTCGCGGACGTCGCGAACAGCTACGCCTGGGTCCGCCGTGGGCCAGTGGCGGCTGAAGTCATCGAGGAATTCCGGCCAAGCGTGCAGGCCAACGCGCCGGAAGTAGGCGATCGGAAAGGAGAACCCGTGGTCGACGCCGATAAGGACCCGCCGGTCGCCGGAAACGAGCTCCCGCAGATACCCGGCGAGGTCCCGTCGCGCCCAGTGCCGGCCGGTCCGGGGTGGTGTCCGTTCCGGCTCGCGGCCGGGCAGCGCAGAGTACATCTGCAGGCCGGGCAGTCGTGCTTCCGGATGCGCGGCGCCGGAGTAGTCGACACCCACGGTCAGATCGAACGATTTCATGTGGAGCTGGTCTGTCCTGAGGTTGCCGGAGTGACCGCGGAAGACCTGGACAACCTGTGCATTCACGAAGATTGTCCAGGCGTCCCCGGATGGCAGGCGCGGTACTATCAGCCTATATTCCGAGATCCAGTGCCCGTGGCCGGCGGATTCGTCCCCGGGCCGGTGCCGTCCCTCCCTGGAGACGCCGTTGAGCACAACCAATCGAATAGTGCCAGTTCCCTCGCCTGCTGAGTCCGCAGCGTCCAGCGCTTCGGCACGCATCCGGCGACGCATCGAGATTGCCGGGCATCGCTACCATGCCAACGACAACATCGCCAAGTTCATCGAGGACCCGAAGGAACTCGACGCCCTCGAGGATGAAGTAGCGGAGCGCATGCAGGAAGTGCTGGAAGCGCTCGTCATCGACACGGTGAGCGACCACAACACGCAAGGCACCGCCCGTCGCGTAGCGCGCATGTTCCTGAACGAAGTGTTCCGCGGCCGTTACCAGGCTGCGCCCAACGTCACCGAGTTTCCGAACGTGGAGCGCGTCAACGAGCTGATGATGATCGGGCCGATCACGGTGCGCAGCGCGTGCTCGCACCATCTGGTTCCCATCATGGGCAAGCTGTGGATCGGCGTGCTGCCGAGCGAGCGATCCAACCTGATCGGCCTGTCCAAGTACGCGCGTCTCGCGGACTGGGTCCTGAGCCGCCCGCAGATCCAGGAAGAAGCCGTGATGCAGCTCGCGGACCTGCTGGAAACCCGTCTGGAACCCGATGGCCTGGCGATCGTGCTGGAGGCCGACCACTTCTGCATGCAGTGGCGCGGCGTGAAAGACGACACGCAGATGACCAACAGCGTGATGCGAGGCGCTTTCCTCCACAACCCCGAGCTTCGACGCGAGTTCCTGCAACTGTTGCGTCGCTGAGCGAGCCCTATTCCAGGCGGATGCCGGCAGCGTTGATGACTTGAGCCCAGCGCTGGCTCTCGTTGGAGACGAACCCGGCAAACTGCCCGGGCGCCGCACCGAAAAGCTCCACGCCGCCTTCCTCCAGCTTGCGTGCGACATCGCGCTGGCGGAGCGTCTCATCCACCGTGCGGTACAGGAGCGTCACGACGTCCATGGGCGTCTTGGCCGGCGCGACGATGCCCTGCCAGGCAAAGGCGTCGAACCCCTTGATGCCGGACTCGTCCAGCGTCGGCACCTGAGGCAACGCGGCAAGACGCTGGCGGGTCGTCACCGCGAGCGCCTTGAGGCGATTGCCGCTCATGGCACCTCGCACGGTCGGCAAGTCCAGAATCGCGAACGCCAGGCGTCCGCCGATCAGATCCTGAAGCACAGGGGCAGCCCCGCGATACGGCACATGCTGTGCGGACGCCCCCAACTGGCGCAGGTAGAGTTCCGTGGCCAGATGGTGCGGCGAACCCAGACCGGGGCTGCCGTAGTCCAGCTGCCCGGGACGGGCGCGGAGCTGCGCAGCCAGATCGGCGACGGACTGAATCGGGCTGTCCGCGTTTACCACGACCACCAGAGGAATTCTCGCCACCCGCGCCACCGGCATGAGATCCCGCTCGGGATCGTACGGCAGCTTCCGGTACAGACTGCGATTGGTCGCGAGGGTGGCGGTGTCCGCCAGCATCAGCGTGTGGCCGTCGGGGTTGGCCCTGGCGAGCACCTCCGCCGCGACCACGGTCGTCGCGCCCGGCTTGTTGTCGATCACCACCGACTGTCCCAGACGCGCCGACAGGTCCGCGCCGAGCGTGCGGGCGATGAAGTCGGTCGCGCCACCTGCCGGGTAGGGAACGAGGAGCCGGATCGGTCGGCTCGGAAACGTGCCGCCTAGCGCCGTCCGGACCGACAACGGGGCCGCGAGGGCCCCAAGGATCAGCGCGCGACGGGAGATCACGACGGGGTCTCGACCTTTCGGCGCCACGAGTCCACGTAACGCGTCTGCTCCACCCCTTCGGGCATCGGCTCGATCTCGACCGGGAAACGCGTGTCGATCATCACGGCGACCTCGTCCGTCTCCTTGCGGCCGGACTTGGCACCGATATCGAAGGCCTTGGGATGGGGCCCGTGTGTGAAGCCGCACGGATGCACGGTCATCATGCCGGGGTGGATGTTGTCGCGCGAGAAGAACTGTCCGCGGTGGTAGAAGATGATCTCGTCGTAGTCGTCGTTGTTGTGGAAGAACGGCACCTTCAGCGCACCGGGATCGGACTCGATCGGTCGCGGGCAGAAGGTGCACACCACGAAATTCTTCGCGACGAAGGTGGTGTGGGCCGAGGGTGGCAGGTGGTAGCGATGGCTCATCAGCGGCCGGATGTCGCGCCAGTTCACGCGGGCCACGCAGAGGTCGCCATGCCAGCCGACGGCATCCAGCGGGTTGAACGGGTACGCGATGGTTGCCACACGCCCGCGACGCTTCACCCGGACGCGAGTGGGCTGGTCGCCCTGCTGCGCGCGGAACGCGTCGTCGATCTTCGGCGTATCGATCACGGCCGGATCGAAGATCGCATGGGGGCCGACGATGCCCTTCTCCGGGAGCTGGTAGGAACCTTCGGTGGCTTCCACCAGCAGCATCACGGTGGGTTCCGCCGGTTCGATGCGCCACATGGTGCCGCGCGGCAGCACGACATAGTCCCCGTCGCGGTAGCGTAGGTGACCCCAGTCACAGTAAAGCGATCCCGAGCCTTCGTGGACGAAGAGCAATTCGTCGCCGTCGGCATTGCGCACGAGGTGCGGCATCGGCGCGGACGTGCGCCAGATGCGCACCTGCACATCGCCATTGCCGAGCACCTTCGCGGCCGCCCAGGGATCCTCCCCGTCGGACGGCAGCAGGTTGAGGTCGAACGCCTGCGGCTGCAGCGTACCGTCGAAGCTCACCCAGTCCGTCGGGCGATGGCGGTGATGGAAATGGCAACTGGGACCGAAGAAGCCCTCCTTGCCCATCTCGCGCTCGTATGTGCCTTCCGGCAGGTCGGCGTGGGCCTGTCGGGAGTACTCCCCTTCCGCCCTCGGGTAAGAGATCCATCGCTTCATGGGTCGAGTCCTCCTTCGCTGCGATCGTCCACGCCCGCCCTGGCGATGGCCAGCGCCTCGCGCAGCACGGCGAGATCGCCGATGTGATTGGAAAGCAGCAGCACGAGCCGTGCGTTCAGCAGTGTGCTCTGCCCGTCGTCGAGGCCGGCGTGCGCATCGATGAGCGACTGATAGAAGTCGTCAGGCTGCGCGAGATTGGGTGCCGTCGTGAGTGTCATCTTCGATTCCGTACACACGCCGCAGGGCGCCTTCCACCGCCGCTGGCTTCCAGGCGCGCCAGCGTGCGGCCACATGCTGATCCGGGCGCAGCAGATAGAGCGTCCCCGGCTTCGCATCGAAACGCTGCGCGAGAATGCCGTCCGCGTCGACGACTGCGTTCGCGACGGCTCCGAGGGAGTCGGCGTCGGCTTCCGTGCGGGCCACGACCCAGATACGCGCCGTTTCGGCGTGCTGCCGTGACATCTCGCGCACTTCGGCGACGGTGGTCTGCGCTGAATCGTGTGCGAAGAGCACCAGCTCGCATCGTCCCCCGATGAGGTCCAGCCACCATCGCGGGCGGCCGCCGTAGCGAACCGGGGCATCGGCGCTTGGCGCGCCGGGCACCATGGTGCCGGCGAAAGTCGCCGAATCGGGCGTGGAAAGCGCACTGTCGCGATGGCTCGTCGGCAGCGACAGGCGCCCGCTGTTCACGAGCCTTCTGGCGAACGGGTGGTCGCGTGCCAGATCCAGCACGGCATCCCGGAACACGCGGCTCATCGCGCTCTTCGGGGTAATGAAGTCCGTGGCTCGGGTCGAGTTGAGGATGTTCTCGTCCGCGGCCTCGACGCGCTCCCGGTCGTAGCTCTCCAGCAGCGAGGGCGGGGACTTTCCGCCGAGAACCCGCGCGAGTTTCCAGCAGAGGTTGTCGGCGTCCTGGATGCCGCTGTTGGCGCCCCGGGCGCCGAACGGTGAAACCTGATGGGCGGCGTCGCCAGCGAAGATCACGCGGCCGTGCAGAAAGCGATCGAGGCGACGGCACTGGAACGTATAGACACTGACCCATTGGAGCTCGAACGGCCGGTCGTCACCCAGCATCGCCCGGATGCGCGGGATCACGTTCTCGGGCTTCTTCTCTTCCTCGGGGTCGGCATCCCAGCCGAGCTGGAAATCGATGCGCCACACGTCATCCGCCTGGCGGTGCAGCAGGACGGACTGGTTGCGATGGAACGGCGGATCGAACCAGAACCAGCGCTCCGTCGGGAAGTCGCCCTGCATGTGCACATCGGCGATGAGGAAGCGGTCCCGGAAGACCTGCCCCTTCCATTCGAGGCCCAGGAAGTCGCGTACAGCACTGCGGGCACCGTCGCACGCAATGACGTAGGCCGCGCGCAGGTCGTACTCGCCGTCTGCAGTGGCAACCCGAACGGTGACGCCGTCGGCGTCCTGCGAGATCCCGCATACACGGTTGCGCCAGCGCACCTCCGCACGGCCGAGCTCGAGGAGCCGCTCGAGCATCGCCTCTTCGAGGTGGTACTGCTGCAGATTGACGAAGGCGGGACGCCGATGCCCGCTCTCCGGGAGAAGGTCGAACTGATAAGCGAGCCGGTCGCGGTGAAACACCTTGCCGATACGCCAGCCGATGCCGCGGTCGACCACCGGATCGCCGCAGCCCAGGCGATCGAGGATCTCCAGCGTTCGCTTGGCGTAGCAGATGGCCCGCGAGCCGGTGCTCACGGTGTTGTTGTCGTCGAGCACCAGCACATCGACGCCCTGGAGCGTGAGGTCGATGGCGCACGCGAGCCCGACCGGGCCCGCGCCCACGATGATCACCGGGTGCGGCGAGCCCCTGGCGCCGCCGTCGAGTTCCGGCGGACGGACGTAGTCGAACGACGGCGCACGGTAGGTGGTGGCCATGACGCGCCGCTCAGCCTTCGAGGGATTCCCACATGTCCTTGTCGCGCTGGGCCGTCCAGATGCGCGGGTCCACCAGCCCTGAGGCTTCATCGTAGGCGCGGCTCACATCGAAGGGCAGGCAGTGGTCGAAGATCACCCACTGACCGAACTGCGGCTTGAGTCGCTCGTACGTATCGCGGTAGACCTGACGCAGCGGTTTGCCGGCCGCCTGCCCTTCGCGCACCGCCGAGAACATCTGCGTGATGAAGGCCCGGGTTTCGGCAAGGCCGCGCGCCACCATCTCGGGGGTGGCAAGAGCATCACCGCGGCCCGGGACGAGCTTCGCGGGGCCAAGCGCGGCGATACGGTCGAGGGTGCCGGGCCAGTCGGTGAGGTAGGCGTCGCCGGTGTAAGGCGTGGCACCGAACTCCACGAGGTCGCCGGAGAACAGCACCTTGTCCTTCGGCAGCCACACCACGGTATCCCCCTTGGTGTGCCCGCGACCGAGATGGAGGATCTGCACCTCGAGCTTGCCCAGGTAGAGCGTGAGCGCGTTCTCGAACACGACGTTCGGCCAGGTGAGTCCGGGAATAGACTCGACCGCCTGGAAGAGCCGCGGGAAGCGCTCGATCTCCGAGCGCATGTCGGCTTCGCCGCGTTCGCAGATAAGGTCGTAGGTGGGCCGGCTGGCGATCACGTGACTCGCGCCGTAGGCGCTGGCGCCGAGCACCCGCACGGCGTGGTAGTGGGACATCAACACGTACTTGATGGGCTTGTCCGTCACTTCCCGGATGCGACGGATGACGTCCTGCGCCATCACTGGCGTGGCCTGGGTGTCCACCACCATCACCGCGTCGTCACCGATGACGATGCCGGTGTTGGGATCGCCTTCCGCCGTGTACGCGTAGGCGGAATCGGAGAGCTTCACGAAGCTCACCTTCTTTTCGGCGAGGTCCGCCTGGGATGCGAATTTCTTTTCCATGAACGTCCTCCGGGAGCCGACCGGTAACACCGGACGGAGATTACGAATAGGTGAAGGGATTGCACTAATCGTAATCGGCCCCTAGGATTCGGGTCAACCTCGAACCCGCCGCGTCGTCATGTCCCAGCGTTCCGCCAGTCGCCAGCCCCAGGGCATCCAGTCCCTCGAGACCGGCGGGGCCCTCCTTCACGTTCTGGTCGAAGGGGGCGGGCCGCTCATGCTGAAGGACCTCGCCGCCCGGGCAGGCATGCCGCCCGCCAAGGCGCATCGGTACCTGGCGAGCTTCATCCGGCTGGGTCTGGTGGAACAGGACCCTTCCCTTGGCCGTTACGCGCTCGGCCCCTTCGCGCTCTCGCTCGGCCTCGCCGCCCTGGGCCGTCTCGATGCCGTGCGGCTCGCAACGCCTGTGCTACCCGCGCTCGCGCAGGATCTGGGCGCCACCGTGGCCGCCGCGGTATGGGGCAACAAGGGAGCCACCATCGTGCGCTGGGAGGACTCACGGGATATCGTCACCGTGAACGTCCGCGCCGGGGGTGTGATGCCCCTGCTGCGCTCCGCCACGGGCCGCTGTTTCGGCGCCTGGCTCCCGGAGGGGCGCACCGGCGCGATCGTGGCCGAAGAACTGCGCCTGGACCGCAATCCGCCCCGCGGCGTTCCCGCTTCCCTCGACGCGGCGAGGCGCCTGTGGGCGAAGATCCGGCGGGAAGGCGTGGTCAGAGTCCAGGGCGCCCTCATTCCGGGCATCGATGCCCTGTCGGCGCCCGTGTTCGATCATCGCAATGCCATGGTGCTCGCCCTCACGGTGCTCGGCTATGCAGGCACGGTCGACTGCTCTCCCGGCGGACGCGTCGAACGCACGCTCAAGGAGGCTGCGGCGGACCTGTCAGCCCGTCTGGGGAAGACCTGATCACGCGATGCAGCCGCGCCATCCGGGCAGACCATCCATCGGACGCCCCTGAGACCAAGCCTCTGGCACATCGCGTGCGATAACATCGCCCCATGCAGCCCCGCGCTGCCCTCTTCCGCCGTTTTCGGAGTTTTCCGTCGTGACACAAGCCGTCTGGACCCCTTCCCCGGAGCGCAAGGCCCGGGCGAATCTCGCCGCATTCAGCGATCTCGTGGCCACCCGCCACGGCCAACGCTTCACCGATTACCCCTCGCTTTACGACTGGTCCGTGCGCGAGCCGGCGCAGTTCTGGACCGCCATCTGGGATTTCTGCGGCGTGGTCGCGCAGACGCGCGGTGAGCGCGCCCTGATCGACGCCGACCGCATGCCCGGGGCAAAGTGGTTCCCCGATGCGCGTCTGAATTTCGCCGAGAACATGCTGCGTCGGCGTGATGACCACCCGGCAATGGTGTTCCGCGGCGAAAACAAGATCCGCCGCGAACTTACCTACCGCGATGTGTACGACGAAGTCTCGCGCCTTTCCCAGGCACTCCGGGGCCTGGGCATCCAGCCGGGCGATCGCGTTGCCGCTGTCGTCTCCAACATGCCTGAAGCCATCATCGGCATGCTCGCCGCCTCCAGCGTCGGCGCCATCTGGTCGTCGTGCTCCCCGGATTTCGGGGTGCAGGGCATTCTCGACCGCTTCGGTCAGATCGAGCCGAAGGTGCTGCTCACCGTGGACGGCTACTGGTACAGCGGCAAGCAGATCGATGTGCTCGGCAAGATCGCCGAAGTGGTGAAGTCGCTGCCCAGCCTCCAGCGCGTGGCCGTCATTCCGTACCTGTCGACACAGGCCGACCTGTCGGCGATTCCGCAGGCGCAGCAGTGGGCGGAGTTCGTGTCGGTGCATACACCCGGCGACATCGCGTTCGAGCACTTGCCCTTCGATCATCCGCTTTGCATTCTTTATTCGTCAGGCACCACCGGTGTGCCCAAGTGCATCGTGCACGGCCAGGGCGGGACCCTGCTGCAGCACTTGAAGGAGCACCAGCTGCAGACGGACCTGATGCCCGACGATCGCCTGTTCTACTTCACGACCTGCGGCTGGATGATGTGGAACTGGCTTGCGTCGGGGCTTGCCACGGGTGCGACACTGCTCCTGTACGACGGCTCGCCCTTCTATCCGGGATCGGGCGCACTCTGGGACCTCGCCCAGCAGGAGCGCATGACTGTCTTCGGCACGTCCGCCAAGTACATCGATGCCATCGCGAAGCTCAAGCTGAAGCCGGCGGAGACCCATGATCTCTCGGCCCTGCGCACGATGACCTCGACCGGCAGTCCGCTGGTCGCCGAGGCCTTCGACTACGTGTACGCGAACATCAAGTCGGACCTGCTGCTCTCCTCGATCTCCGGCGGAACAGACATCGTGTCGTGCTTCGTGCTGGGCAGTCCCTGGCTGCCCGTGTGGCGCGGCGAAATCCAGTGCCGGGGCCTGGGAATGAAGGTCGAGGTCTACGACGAACACGGCAAACCCGTGATCGGCGAGAAGGGCGAGCTCGTTTGCACAGCCCCCTTCCCGTCGATGCCGGTGATGTTCTGGAACGATCCCGACGGGAAGAAGTACCGCGCCGCGTATTTCGAGCGATTCCCGAACGTGTGGTGCCATGGCGACTACATGGAGATCACGGAACACGGCAGCACGATCATCTATGGACGCTCGGATGCGGTACTCAATCCGGGCGGCGTGCGCATCGGCACGGCGGAGATCTATCGTCAGGTAGAGCAGCTGGACGAGATCGTGGAGAGCCTTGTCATCGGGCAGGACTGGAACAACGACGTGCGCGTGGTGCTGTTCGTGCGGCTGCGCGACGGCATCCGACTCGACGACGTGCTGACCAAGCGCATCAAGGAACGCATCCGCACCAACACCACGCCGCGGCACGTGCCCGACAAGATCGTCGCCGTCGCGGACATCCCTCGCACCAAGAGCGGAAAGATCGTGGAACTCGCCGTGCGGGATGTCGTGCATGGGCGAGCGGTGAAGAATCAGGAGGCGCTGGCCAACCCCGAGGCCCTCGAGCTGTTCCGTGGTCTGCCGGAACTGGCCCGGTAGCCGGCAATGGCTTGAACCATTGGCACCGATCGCGATGCCGCCGCCATCGAGCGCGGATCCGGGGGAACAGGCTGTCGGGATCGGAGAGTGCGCGGACCGCGCGTCAGCGCGGTGTGGGACAGGTGCAGCCCGACCGCGGTGCAGGACCGGGTTCGGCAGCGGGCGCTTCCGGCGCCGCCGTGGCGAGCATGGCGTCGACGGGGCCGCCCCGCGCGGCGCTGCAGTGGCCTTCGCGGGAGTACGCCCCCGCGAATTGCGCCTGGCCGTCCGCGTCGAACACCACGATGCCAGGTGCGGCCGGCATCGTGCGCCACAGGCCTTCGGACACGGCGGCAGGCAGCCTCGTGAACCGTTCGAGCCCGCGAACCGGCTGGACGGGTGTGCCGGGCGGCTCGGAGAAGGCAAACACCACATCGCTACCTGCGTGCCGGCTCGCCAGCGCGAGGAAGCGCGCATCGGCGAGTTCGGAGCAGGGACATCCCGGGAGGCGGACATGCACCACCCAGGCGCGGCCCGCCGTGGCGCCGGATGCCGTCCACCCCATGGCACCGCGAGTGGCCGCCCGTATCGCGGACGGATCGAATGCGACCACCGTCTCCTCGGGGAGCAAGCCCTCGGAGGGCTCTCTCTCGAGCGATTCCCCGACGGCCAGCGCAAGCACCGCCAGCAGCAGAACGAGAAGAAGACCCTGCCGACGACCGTGGCGCGGATGCGTATCCGACGGCGGAGGATCGACGGGGGCGGTGGCGAGGCTCATGACATCCGGGTTATCGGCCCCGATCGCCGGCGATTGAATCTCCGCCGGCCGACCCCCATCTTCCCCTGACCATGAATGCCCGCACGCCACAGGATGCCGCGGCCCTCACGCTTGCGATCGAGGGAATGACCTGCGCTGCCTGCGCGAGCCGGATCGAGCGGGTCGTGAACAAGCTCGAGGGCGTACATATCGATGTGAACCTCGCGGCCGAGAGCGGTCGACTCACCCTGACGCCGGGCGGCGCCGATCTCGGCGCCGTGCTGGACCGTGTCCGGATGGCCGGGTTTCAGGCCCACCCTGCCCGCGCGGATACCGCGCTGCAGGAGCGCCGGGAACAGACGGAGCGGGAGTTGCGGGTCGAACGGATCGAGTTCGGCCTCGGCGCGATCCTCGCCGCGCCGTTCCTCGTGCAGATGGCCCTGATGACGGCCGGCAGTCACCACCACGACTGGCTGCCCCTGTGGCTGCAATGGCTGCTCGCGACGCCGGTTCAGCTCTGGGTCGGCCGTCGCTTTCACCTGGGCGCCTTTCGTTCCCTCCGGGGCGGCAGCGCCAACATGGACGTGCTGGTCTCGCTGGGAACCACCGTAGCGTATTCGTTCAGCACGGTCGTCTGGCTGACGGGCCGCACGGATCTCCCCGTGTATTTCGAGGCGGCGGCGATGGTCATCGTGCTCGTGCGTCTCGGAAAACTCCTCGAACGACAGGCACGCCAGAAGGCGTCCAGCGCCGTCGAGCAGTTGCTGCGTCTGCAGCCGCGCACCGCCCGCGTGCAGCGGCCCGACGGCGCCCTCGAAGACGTCGACATCGCACATCTCGTCCCGGGAGACCTGGTGGTGGTTCGCGACCACGAGTTCGTCCCTGTCGATGGCGAGGTCGTGGAAGGACGCTCGTTCGTCACCGAGTCGATGCTGACGGGAGAGAGCATCCCGGTGCCGAAATCCCCCGGTGAGCGGGTGTTCGCCGCGACCCGAAACGAAGACGGGACTCTCCTCGTCCGCGCATCGGGCGTGGGAGCGCAGACCCGCCTTGCGCGCATCGCCCGCATGGTGGCGGATGCACAGGGTTCGAAAGCGCCCATCCAGCACCTCGCGGACCGGGTTTCCGCCGTGTTTGTCCCGACCGTCGTCGGCATTGCGGCATTGACCTTCCTCGGGTGGTGGTGGGTCTCGGGCGACACCGTAACGGCCATGGTGAACGCGGTCGCGGTGCTGGTAATCGCGTGCCCTTGCGCACTTGGCCTTGCGACCCCGGTCGCGGTGATGGTCGGCACGGGCCGGGCCGCCCAGCTCGGCGTGCTCGTCCGGAACGCCTCGGCACTGGAACACGCAGAGAAGATGAATGTTCTTGTGTTTGACAAGACCGGCACGCTGACGGAGGGTCGCCCGGCCGTCGTGGGGGTACTTGCCGGCGCAGGTGCGACCGAAGCCGATGTGCTGTCCCTCGCAGCCGGACTGGAACGCGGAGCACAGCATCCCGTGGCTCGCGCCATCGTCGCCCATGCCGCCGCAGTCGGTGTTCCGCTTGCCAGCGTCAGCGAGGTCCGGGCAGTACCCGGCGCCGGCGTGACCGCACTGGCCGACGGGAAATCCGTCTTTGCGGGGTCGCCAGCCTTCCTTCGCGAGAACGGCGTCGCTGTGGATACTGCGATGCTCGATGCGCTTGAGCGGGACGGAGCGACCGTCGTCGCGATCGCCCGGAACGGACAGACTCTCGGCTACGTGTCGCTGCAGGATGAGCTGCGCTCTTCGGCGCCAGCCGCGGTGCGATGGCTCGAGGCGCTCGGCGTGAAGCCCATGCTGCTGTCGGGGGACAACGCGGGCGCGGTAGCCGGCATCGCCAGGACGCTCGCGATCGGCGACGCGAGGGGCCGCCAGCATCCGGAGGACAAGGCCCGTGTCATCCAGGAACTTCGCGCGACGGGTTCCGTAGTCGGCATGGCAGGCGACGGTGTGAACGATGCCCCTGCGCTCGCCGTGGCGGATGTAAGCATAGCGCTGGGGTCGGGCAGCGAAATCGCTGTCGAAACCGCTGACATTACCCTTGGGAGGGACGACCTCGGCGCCTGCGCCGTGGCCATCGAATTGTCCCGCGCGACCATGCGGAAGATACGGCAGAATCTTTTCTTCGCGTTCGTCTACAACGTCGCCGGCATTCCCCTCGCGGTGATCGGGTACCTCGATCCCGTGGTGGCGGGTGGGGCCATGGCCCTCAGTTCCGTGTGCGTCGTGACGAACGCTCTCCTGCTGCGACGTTGGCGGCCTTCCAGACCTTACTGACCTCGGAAACGACCCCATGGAACAGACTCAGAAGCTCGCGATCGACGGCATGACCTGCGGTGGATGCTCGTCCAGTGTGACCCGGGTTCTGCTTCAGGTTCCGGGAGTTAGCGACGCCCAGGTGTCCCTTGCCGAGCGCTCCGCGGTGGTACGGTTCGACACCGCCAGAACCTCGCCGGCAAAGCTGATCGAAGCCGTCGAGAACGCCGGGTTCACGGCCGCCCAAGGCTGACCGGAGCCGACGGCACACCCGCTGTTCAGGTCGCGCGGCAAGCGGCGGAGGTCGCGGCAGTGAGCGGTATCGCCCTTCCGGGTCGAGGCCCTCCGCCTGCTTCCAACCGGTGATTAATCCACCCCTCCGGCGCGGCGCGTAATCCCTCCTGCCATCCAAGGTGTCTTTTTTGCTCATGAACCTCACAGTCCGAGAGGTTTCGAAAATCGAAACCGCTAGAATCTTCAAGTCTGTCGCAGGGTATACCGGGTTTCATGGCATGAACGCGCTCGAAGTGTTTCGCAAGGCCCTTCGGGAGCTTTCCGAACGTCATGCCCAGGAGCTTCCAAGAAAGCTCACAGAGATAGAAGATCTCTGGCGCATCGTCGTCGATGCGGGAGGGGCACGGGACGGACTGGTTCAGGTGCAGCGCCTCGCCCACGGTCTGGACGTGGCCTCGAGCATGCTGGGGCTGCCCGATCTGTCATCTCCCGCGAGACGCCTGGCCAGAACCCTGGCTGCGGGCCTCGCCGCCGGGGCGGACTTCACCGCCGTGGACCGCGACCGAGTCGACGAACTCCTCGCAGAACTCCGCCGCGCTGCCTCCAGTCTCTCGACCGTGGTCCCACTGCCAGCCCCCGTGTCGGAGGCGCCGGCGGAAATGACACCGCCCGGGTCGCCCTCCTCGCTCCCAGCGGCGGCCGCAGTCACCGCCGATCCCGCCACCCTGCCCCGGCGCGCCCCGCCAAGGGACCCCGCCGCAAGCTTCGCCGACCTCCCCGCGCCGCCCGTGACGATCGAGGGCGAAAGGCGGCTGGTGTACATCCTGGAATCCGGCGAGGAGGCCGCGACCAACCTGGCCGGCCAGTTGTCCCGTTTCGGGTACGAAGCCCGCATCCTCGAGACGGCTACTGCGCTGGTCGACGCCCTGTCCGAGCGCCAGCCCTACGCCATGCTGGTCGATGTGGATCTGGCGGGCGACAGCTTCCATGCGGCGCAGGCCATCGCGTCCGTCTCGAACGCTGCGATTGCCCGAGTCCCACTGCTGCTACTGTCCTCACGCACCGACGTCCAGGCGCGCCTCGAAAGCGTACGGGCAGGCGCGGTGGCGTATTTCTCGAAGCCGCTGCGCATCGGCGAACTGGTCGACAAGCTCGATTCGCTCGCCTCGCGGGAGACGCCCGAACCCTATCGGGTGATGATCGTCGACTCGGACAACAACCGCGCCGATCTCTGCCGGGCTATCCTGCACGAGGTGGGGATGGAGGTTTCCGTGGTTCGCTCCCCGGCGGATCTGGTCGCTGCGCTCGGAGACTTCAATCCCGAACTGCTCCTGATCGCACTGAAGCTCCCCGAGTGCGGCGGAGATGAGATCGCGCAGGTAGTCCATCAGATTCCGTCATACGTGAGCCTGCCGGTCGTGTTCCTGTCGGAGCATTGGAACCTCGACCGCCAGATCGGGCTGATGAACGTGGGCGGCGATGCGCTTCTGCCGCTGCCGTTGCAGGCATCGCAACTGATTTCCACTGTCATCGCCCGGGTCGAACGGTACCGGACGCTCTCCGCACTCATGCAGCACGACAGCCTCACGGGTTTGCTCAATCATTCCCGCCTGCAGCAGTACCTGGAGATCGAAGGTCTGCGCGCTGTGCGCCAGTCACACCCCCTCGCCTTCGCCATGATCGACATCGACCACTTCAAGCTGGTGAACGATCAGTTTGGTCACCCGGTGGGGGATCGGATACTGAAGAACCTCGCGCGATTCCTGCGCCAGCAACTGCGCAAGAGCGACATCGTGGGCCGTTACGGCGGCGAGGAATTCGCGATCATCCTGACAGACACGGACGGTCCTGCCGCGATTGCGGTAATGGAAAAGCTGTGCAGTGATTTCTCGCGGCTGGAACACGAGGTGGACGGCGCCACGCTGACCGTCGCGTTCAGCGCGGGCGTGGCATCGATGTCAGGAAGACAATCCGCGAGAGAACTCGTCCTGGCGGCCGATCGGGCCCTTTACGCCGCGAAGCGGGCAGGACGTAACCGCGTGGTGCTCGCCCCGGACGAATCCCAGCAGCAAGCCTGACGGTGGCGCGCCGCTCAGGCGCCGCCGGCACTCGCTTCGGCGTTGACGCGGGCGTTGGGGAAGTTGAGATCCAGCAGACGCTGTGCGTCCCGCTGCAGATCGGTGAGCCCCATGGCCTGATAAGCCTTGACCAGCACGGTGAACGCACGCTCCAGCGCCGGCGTCTCGGGGTAATTCCGGATGGCGTACTGCGCACGATTCACGGCAGCCACATAAGCCCGCCGCCGCAGATAGTACTCGGCGATGATCACTTCGGACGACGCCAGCGCATTCACCAGATAGCGCATGCGCTTGATGGAGTCCGGCGCGTACTTGCTCTCGGGAAATCTCGTGACGAGCTGCTGGAGCGAATCGAAGGATTCGCGCATCGCCTCCGGGTCGCGCTCGCTCGGATTCTGGTCCGAGAACTTGGCGACGATCCCCTGATCCTCGTTGAAGGTGATCAGCCCTTTGAGGTAGTACGCGTAGTCCACGTTTTCGTGGTTCGGATACAGCTTGATGAACCGGTCGCAGGTCGCTAGCGCCGAGGCCCGCTCGCTGTTCTTGAAATACGCATAGGCCAGCTCCAGCTGCGACTGCTGGGCGTACTTGCCGTACGGATAGCGGGCCGACAGCTTCTCGTAGTGGCTGGTGGCGCGCTTGTAGTTGCCGGCGTCGAGTTCCGCCTTGGCCTCACGATAGAGCCGTTCGACGGACCAGCCCCGGGTGACGTCCTTCGTGGGTGTGGCACCGGTGCACGCGGCAACGGCAAGGACGATGAAGATCGCGGATAGAATTCGGCGCATGGAAAGTTCTGCACAGGGGACGGCGGATTATAGCCCGGCGGCATCGGGCGACGTTCGCGAGATCGTGCTCGCCACGGGCTGCGCCGGCATGCGCCTGGACCAAGCACTCGCCCAGGCCGTGCCCGAGTACTCCCGGACTCAGCTCCGCGGATGGGTGGACGCCGGACTTGTCACCATCGATGGCCGGCCGGCAGTGGCGAAGCATCGCGTATTCGGCGGAGAGCGCGTCCTGCTGCAGGCGGCACCGGCCTCCCGCCAGTCGGAGGACCCCGCACAGGCCCTCGATCTTCGGATCGTGTTCGAGGACGACCAGGTGATCGTCATCGACAAGCACGCGGGGCTCGTGGTCCATCCCGGCGCGGGAAATCACACTGGCACCTTGCTGAATGCCCTGCTCGCCCACGCGCCCGAAGTGCGGGAGCTTCCGCGCGCGGGCATCGTGCACCGCCTCGACAAGGACACCACGGGACTTCTCGTGGTCGCCAAGACTCTGGCCGCACAGACTGCTCTCTCGCGACAACTCCACGAGAGGTCCGTGTCGCGCATCTACCATGCCGTGGTTCACGGACGCATCACCACAGGTGGCATCGTGGATGCGCCCATCGGCCGCCACCCCGTGCATCGCACCCGCATGGCCGTGGTCTCGAGAGGCCGCTCGGCCCGGACGCACTATCGCCCCCTCGCGGCGGGCCAGCAGTGGACTCTGGTCGAGTGCCGCCTGGAATCGGGCCGCACCCACCAGATCCGGGTCCACATGGACCACCTCGGCCACCCACTCCTCGGTGACCCCGTCTACGGCCCGCGCCGCATGCAGCCTGCTCTGGCGGCCGCCCTCGGAACCTTCTCCAGGCAGGCGCTGCACGCGGTGGCCCTGCGGTTCGAGCATCCCGGCGACGGCTCGCCCTGGCAGGGGGAATCCCCGTTGCCCCAGGACATGACCGACCTGCTGCACCGGCTGGAATCGGCCGCATGCTGACACCTGACCAATGCATCGTCCCGTCGTGGAGCGCACCGCAATCGGTGAAGGCCCTAGTGACCACCCGCCAGGGAGGCGTCAGCGCGGCCCCCTACGACAGCCTCAATCTGGGGATCGCCGTCGGCGACAACCCGGAGCACGTGGCACTCAACCGGGCCCGCGTCAGTGCCTTCCTGCCCTCGACGCCCCGCTGGCTGAAGCAGGTCCATGGCCCGCGGGTCGTGTCGGCGGACGACATCTCTACCCCTCCCGAGGCGGACGCCGCCGTGACCTCGACGCCCGGCGTCGTGTGCGTGGTTCAGATGGCGGACTGTCTCCCCGTACTGTTCGCGACGGGCGACGGCCGAAAGGTGGGCGCCGCCCACGCCGGATGGCGTGGACTCGCCGCGGGAGTCCTGGAAAGCACGGTCGCCGCCCTCGATGCCGATCCGGCGACCGTGTCCGCGTGGCTCGGGCCCGCAATCGGACCCACGGCGTTCGAAGTGGGTGACGAGGTCCGGGACGCGTTCGTCGGACACGATCCGCGCGCCGCTGATGCCTTCGTCCCTCACGGACCCGGCAAGTGGCTGGCCGATCTGTTCTCGCTGGCGCGTTTGCGTCTCGCGGCAGCGGGGCTCACACAGATTTTCGGCGGCGGGTTGTGTACCGTGTCGGACCCGGCGCGCTTCTTCTCGCATCGCCGGGACCGAGTCTCAGGTCGCATGGCGGCCATGGTCTGGATCGACCGCCCGGGCACGGCTGTCTGACCCACGCGGCGGCCCTCTAGCGCGACTCTGGCGGAACGTCGTCGGGTGAATCGGAAACCGCTGCCACCGTTGGCTCTGCCGCCACCGCCTGACGCCGGTCGCGGGCCCGCCTCGGAATGCCGAAGAGCCAGAGCAGCAGCAACAGCGGGCCGAGGCCGTAGAACACGAACGTGAGCACTCCAGCGACCACCGAGCGCTCGGCAACCGCCATGAGGAGCGTGACGTAGAGCCACGCGACCGCAACGATATACACGCTTGACCACCTCGTTCGAAGGTCCGGACAATCCCGGATCCATGTCTTCCTCCAACGATCCGCCTCCCGCCGGGCCGTCCGCCGGCACTGCGTGGTTCGACCTCGCGAACGCCCTCGGGCCGGAAGGGAGCCTTGCGGGCCTGTTTCGCCGCGCCCTTCCGCCTCTGCCCGCCCTGGCGGACGCACCAGCCGTGCTCGCGCGCGCCACGCTGTCGCACCCGGAACGCTATCAGTCACTCGCCGCCGACTACTACCGCCGTCAGATGGGGTTGTGGGAGTCGCTGCTGCAGCCCGCGCCGGCAGAACCAACCACCGCCGATGAAGCGACCTCCGGGACGCAGACCCTCGCCAGCCAGCCATGGTTCCGGTTCGTCCGCGACCAGCACGCGTTGTGGGTCGGATGGATGGGCGGCATGACCGCGCTGCTGGACGACGACAGCGCCGAGGCAAGACGAGTCCGCTTCGTCATGGAGCAATGGATCGAGGCCAGCAACCCCGACAACTTCTTCGTGACGAATCCGGCGGCCGTGGCGCGAGCCCTGGACACGGAAGGCGAATCGGTGCGCCGCGGGCTGTCCAATCTGGCCCACGACATCGGGCTTGGCCGGATCACGATGAGCGACGGCGCAGCGTTTCAGGTCGGGGTCAACCTCGCCACCACGGAGGGGGCAGTGATCCACGAGTCCCCCATCGCGCAACTCATCCGCTATCGGCCGACCACGCCCACCGTCCACAGCGTGCCGCTGCTGATCATTCCACCGTTCATCAACCGGTACTACGTCCTCGACCTCCAGCCGGACAACTCGTTCGTGCGACATGCTCTGGCATCGGGATTCCAGGTGTTCATGGTCTCCTGGCGCAGCGCGTGCGCGGAGACGGCAGGAAGCACCTGGGCCGACTATGTGCGGGACGGCGTGCTCTCGATGGCGCAAGTCGCGATGTCGCTGTGCCGCACATCGACTTTCCACCTGCTGGGCTATTGCGTGGGCGGCACGCTGGCCGCGACCGCAGCCTCGGCGCTGTCGGCGCGCCCCAAGTGCCCTCTCGCGTCATTGACGCTGCTCAACACGATGCTCGACTTCGCCGAGCCCGGCGAGATCGGTGTCTACCTGGGGGACCCGCCGACGGGCGCGGCCGAGGGCGCGGAGGACATCTTCCCCGGGTCGCGCCTGGCGGCAGCCTTCGCGAGCCTGCGTGCCCGGGAACTCATCTGGCACTTCGTCACCCACAACTATCTGCTGGGTGAGACGCCGCCACCCCTCGACCTCCTCCACTGGAACGGAGACGCCGCCGACATCCCGGGCCCGCTGTTCCGCGAGTACCTCCGCGACATGTACCAGCACAATCGTCTGCGCGAGCCTGGCTCCCTCTCCCTCGACGGCACCGGAATCGACCTCGACAGCATCCGCGTTCCGGCCTACGTGCTCGCGGCAAAGAACGACCATATCGTTCCCTGGCAGTCCGCACTGCGCAGTGCAGCCCTTCTGGGCGCCCAGCCGCGCTTCGCGCTCACGCAGGGCGGTCACATCGCGGGGGTCGTCAACCCTCCATCGGGACGCCGCGTGCGGGGGCACTGGGCGGCCGAAAACGGCCGCATTGCGCCCGATGCAGATCGGTGGTTTGATGGCGCGACCTACCGCGCGACGAGCTGGTGGCAGGACTGGACGCAATGGATCGAACCTCTCGGGGGTGCCATGAAGCCCGCCCCCGCGTCACCGGGGTCCGCCCGCCATCCGGTCGTCGAGGCAGCGCCCGGACGTTACGTCCTGGCGCCGGCCTGCGCCGCGGCGACATCGAACAACGGTTCCGCTTTCCCAACCAAACCCGAGGAGAATGACAATGGCTAAACGCATCGTGCTGGTCACCGGCGGCATGGGCGGCCTGGGTGAATCCATCTGCACCGGCATGGCCGATCAGGGGTACACCGTCGTGGCGACCGCGTCGCCGTCCAATAAGTCAGCGCCCGAGTGGATCGCCGCCATGAAGGAGAAAGGCTACGACTTCCGCGTGGTGCCCTGCGACGTGGGTGACTACGATTCCTGCGCAGCAGCCGTCAAGGAAGTCACGGAGGCCGTCGGCCCGGTGGACGTACTGGTCAACAACGCCGGCATCACGCGCGACATGACGTTCAAGAAGATGACGAAGGCCGACTGGGATGCCGTCATCCGCACCAACCTCGACAGCGTCTTCAACATGACCAAGCAGGTCATGGACGGCATGGTCGACCGCGGATGGGGACGCGTCATCAACATCTCTTCGGTCAACGGTCAGAAGGGCGCCTTCGGCCAGACAAACTACTCGGCGGCGAAGGCGGGCATGCACGGCTTCACCAAGGCACTCGCGCTGGAAGTCTCGAAGAAAGGCGTGACGGTAAACACGATCTCGCCCGGCTACATCGGCACGAAGATGGTGACCGCCATCCCCAAGGAGATCCTCGATTCCAAGATCCTGCCGCAGATTCCTGTGGGTCGCCTCGGGAAGCCGGAAGAAGTCGCAGGCCTCATCATCTATCTGGCATCGGACGAAGCGGCGTTCCTGACGGGCGCCAACATCTCGATCAACGGCGGTCAGCACATGCAGTAGTTGCCGCCGGCATATCCGGCCCCGGCAATTTTTGCCGGCATGGCGACGTCATGGCAAAAAAAACCCCGGCGTTTTGCGCCGGGGTTGAACCTTTATCTTGCGATAAAGGGGGAGGAGCCTTGATCGGACCGCGGCGCGATGTCATCGCCACCGCCGGCCATCCCCCGCGAAATCGCGGGGCCTGAAATTCCTGGTTGGTTCCGATCGGGAGATCGGTCGGGCAGTCTTGCTTCACTGCCCTGCGGTAACCCGCCGCACCGTATTGCTATAAGCCAATTTTATGCCAGACCAAACTTGCTTCCTGTCCGAGGGTCCCGCAGCGCGTCTTTCCTTACGCTGTCTGGCCAAACTCACCGTTGGCCCCCAAACCTTCCCGCCGCTTTCCCGCCGACCGCGCTTTTGTTCAGCGCACTATCCGAGCATGCGCACCGAGTCGGTGCCCAAGCCCCTGAAAACTAGGGACTGGGGAGTGCAACTCGCCACCACATCGACGTCGCGTTGCTGCATTGCACAAGATGAATACTAAACAGCGTTTACAGGAATCGTCAACAATTTTTTGCGCGCCGCATCAAACATCCGTTACATTGTGCGCCCGCTGGCTTCCGCGCGACCTGCTTGGACGCCGCAACGGTGTGCACGTGCCACATTTCGATGCGCATTCCTCCTGCATCCGAGAGACCCTGCCATGGCTGAAGAGCTGAGACTCATAAAGAAGTATCCGAACCGGCGGCTCTACGACACGGCAACCAGCAGCTACATCACGCTCGCCGACGTCAAGACTCTGGTGCTGGAGCAGGTGGTGTTCAAGGTACTCGACGCCAAGTCCGGCGAAGACCTCACCCGTAGCATCCTGCTCCAGATCATTCTGGAAGAGGAAACCGCCGGGGCACCGATGTTCTCCAGCGACATGCTGTCCCAGATCATCCGGTTCTACGGCCACGCCATGCAGGGAATGATGGGGAACTACCTGGAGAAGAACATCCAGACCTTCCTGGAAATCCAGCGCAAGCTGCAGGAACAGGCCATGTCCAAGCTCGGCGACAACCCGGCCCTGGGGTCGGACGCCTGGACCCAGTTCGTGAAGATGCAAGGTCCTGCCGTACAAGGTCTCATGAGCAGCTATCTCGAGCAGAGCGCCAATACGTTCGTCGAGATGCAGCAGCAGTTGCAGCGTCAGGCACGCAGCATGTTCTCCGCCTTCCCGTTCCAGGGCTTCGGCGCCACCGGACCGGCCCCGGGCGATGATGCCCCGCCCGACGCCGGCGGTAAGAAGTCTTCCTGAGCGGTACTGCGTGGCAATCAAGGCGAGGCCCCGCCCCAAGGCGGCCCCCCGCGTAGGTTTCGTGTCGCTGGGCTGCCCCAAGGCCCTGGTGGATTCCGAGCAGATCCTCACCCGCCTGCGGGCCGAGGGCTACGACATCTCCCCCAGCTACGGCGACGCCGATGTGGTGGTCGTGAACACCTGCGGCTTCATCGATTCGGCCGTGGAGGAATCCCTCGACGCCATCGGCGAAGCCCTCCAGGAGAATGGCAAGGTCATCGTCACGGGCTGCCTGGGTGCCAAGGGCTCTGTCGTGAAGGAGGAACACCCCCAGGTCCTGGCGGTGACCGGTCCCCACGCCACCGACGAAGTCATGGCGGCGATCCACGAGCACCTGCCCAAGCCCCATGACCCGTATGTCGACCTCGTGCCACCGCAGGGCATCAAGCTCACGCCGCGGCACTACGCGTACCTGAAGATCTCCGAAGGCTGCAACCACCGCTGCACGTTCTGCATCATCCCGTCCATGCGCGGCGACCTCGTGAGCCGGCCGGTGGGCGACGTCCTGCAGGAAGCCGAGCACCTCGTGCGGGCCGGCGTGAAGGAACTGCTGGTGATATCGCAGGACACAAGCGCCTACGGGGTGGACGTCAAGTACCGGACGGGCTTCTTCAAGGGCCGCCCGGTTCGCACGCGCATGACGGAACTGGTTTCGGCCCTGTCCGAATTCGGTGTCTGGGTACGCCTCCACTACGTGTATCCGTATCCGCACGTGGACGAAGTCATCCCGCTGATGGCCGAAGGCAAGCTCCTGCCCTACCTGGATGTCCCATTCCAGCACGCGAGTCCCAGGATTCTCAAGCGGATGCGGCGTCCGGCCAGCGCCGAGAACAACCTCGCGCGCATTCGCGGCTGGCGGCAGATCTGTCCGGACATCACGATCCGCTCCACGTTCATCGTCGGCTTTCCGGGCGAGACCGAGGAAGAGTTCGAATCCCTGCTCGATTTCCTTGACGAAGCCAAACTTGATCGCGTCGGCTGCTTCGCCTATTCGCCCGTGGAAGGCGCGGCGGCCAATGAGCTCGACGGTGCCGTTCCCGAGGAAGTGAAGGAGGAACGGCGGCAGCGTTTCATGGAACGGCAGGCTGCGATTTCCGAGAAGCGCCTTGCCCGTAAGGTCGGAAGCGAAATCGACGTGCTGATCGACGGCGCGGAAGGCAGCGACGCCATCGGCCGGTCGGCTGGCGACGCCCCGGAAATCGACGGGGTGGTGTATGTGGCCGATGCTGCCGAACTCCCGCCCGGTACCCTGGTGCGAGTGCGCGTGGTCGCAGCAGACACGCACGATCTGCACGCCGAGCTCGTTCCGGCGAGCTGAGCCCATGGCACGATCCGGGCGTTCACGCCTCGTCGTGTCTCGCCTGGACTGAAACGCCCATGTGGCAACGTGTGAAAGCGTGGGCCAGGCGGCTCAAGGCAGACGTCCTCACCCTCTGGTTCTGTGCGCGCGACCCACGCACGCCGTGGGCGCCCAAGCTGCTCGCCGCCGCCCTCGCCGCCTACGCGTTGAGCCCCATCGATCTCATCCCGGACTTCATTCCCGTCCTGGGCTATCTGGACGAGGTGATCCTCCTGCCGATCGGGATCTGGATCTGCCTCGCGATGATTCCACCGCACGTGCTGGCCGACGGGCGCCGCCAGACCGAGGAATGGCTGGCCGCGAAGCGCGGCAAGCCGACAAGCTATGCCGGCATGGCCTTCATCCTCGGCGTCTGGATCGTGGTCGCGGCGGTCGTGGCCTGGGCACTGCTGCGCGAACCCTGATCCCTTCCGATCTCACGACACCGGCGCAGCAGCCCCAGCGAGAAAAGCCACGGCGTCATCACGCACGCGCGTTCTTCGCATCGGCGGCAGGCTCTGCCAGATCCGTCGTCCGTAGGGCTTCCCCACCAGTCGCGGGTCGCAGATCATGAGGACCCCCGTGTCGGTCTCGTCACGGATGAGGCGCCCCGCGCCCTGCTTGAGGGTGATCACCGCCTGCGGCAGCTGATACTCCATGAACGGATTGCCGCCGGCCTCGCGGATTCGATCGATTCTTGCCTGCAGAACCGGATCGTCGGGCGGCGCGAACGGAAGCCGGTCGATCACCACGAGCGAGAGCGTCGGTCCGCGTACATCCACTCCCTCCCAGAACGACTGACTCCCCACCAGCACCGCATTGCCCAACGCGCGGAAGCGGCTCAGCAGTTCGGTCTTCCCGCTGTCGCCCTGCACCAGCACCGGATAAGGCAGCCCGCGGAACTCGAAGGCGGCGCGCAGTTTCTCCGCCGCGAAGCGCATCGCCCGCAGACTCGTGAAGAGGCAGAACGCCCTGCCGCCACTTGCTTCGATGAGCGGCAGCGCCGCGTCGACGACAGCCTGGGTGTAGCCCTCCGTATTCGGATCGGGCAGACCTTCCGGCACGTAGAGGAGCGCCTGATGGTCGTAGTCGAACGGACTGTCCCAGCAGGCCGTCTGCGCGCCGTCGAGCCCGAGTTCCGCGAGGTAGTGGCCGAAGTCCCCGCGCACGGAGAGCGTCGCGGATGTGAGGATCCAGGCTCGCGCATGCCCCGTGACCTGCTTGCGGAAGATGGAGCCCACCGAAAGTGGCGTGGCGTTGAGCTGCAGCGAAGTCGCGAACACCTCCACCCAGTAGATCGCATCCTGATCCAGAGCACGATGCCATCGTTCCAGCGCAGCCTGCAGTTCCATCGCGCGCTCCGCGCATCGCTGCAGGCCTTCGCTGCGTTCGGCCTGGGTCTCGAGCAGGGCTGACAGGTGTGCGAGGGCACCGAGAAGCGTGTCGACTGCCACGCCGAATCCGGGTTTGCGCCGCGCCTCATCGGAAGACATGCGACCGTTATCGTTCGCCATGCACAGCCGCAGATCGCGGGCCGCCTTGTCCGCTCCCCGCGCGGCTTCCGTGAGTTCGGGAAAATCCTTTGCGTGTGCGGCGGCCTCCATCCGGGTGTCGCGGGCCAGGTCCACCACCTGGGCCGTGGCAAACCGTTCGCCGAAGAACGTGCTCGCCGTCTCCGGCAGCTGATGGGCCTCGTCGAGGATCACGGTGTTGCAGCTGGGCAGCAGTTCGGCCACGCCCTCGTCCCGGAGCATCACGTCCGCGAAGAACAGGTGGTGGTTCACGACGACCACGTCGGCTTCGAGCGCGTCCTTGCGCGCCTTCATCACGAAACAGTCCTTGTAGTGCGGACACTCGTTGCCCAGGCAGCTCTCGCGCGTGGAGGTGACGAGCCCCCAAACCGACGCGTCCTCGGGTACTTCCGCGAGGCCGGCGCGATCGCCCGAGGGGCTGGTGCGGGCGTAGCGCCCGATGGCTTCGAGGTAAGCCACGTCCGCCCGGCTCTCGAGACGGCCGTCCGTGCGCGCGCGCTCCAGATGCTGGAGACACAGATAGTTCGACCGGCCCTTGAGCAGCGCGATGGTCACCGGCATGCCGAGCGCCTCCCTCACGAGGGGCAGATCGCGCTGGAACAGCTGATCCTGAAGCGTCTTGGTGCCCGTGGAAACGATCACCTTGCCACCGGACGCCAGCGCCGGGACCAGATACGCGAAGGTCTTGCCGGTGCCCGTTCCAGCCTCCGCCACCAGCACTTCCTGGTGCGTCATGGCCTGCGCGATCGCGCGCGCCATTTCGAGCTGCTGGGGGCGGACCGAGAATCCGGGAACCGCGCGCGCCAGCGGGCCATCCGCAGAGAAGTAGTCGTCGATGTCGGGCATGGGAACCTGGATTCTAGGCAATCTCGCCGGCATCGGGGCGATTCACGCCGCGTCGACAGGCGCATGCATCAGAGCAGAGCGCATCCGCATCATGCCGAACACTGCATCGGTGTCCGATCGCGCTTTCCGGCACTCAGGCTCGACGTCCGGACACGGTCAGTAGCGGCCGGGCTGGACCTCAGTCCGCGCAGTGGCGCTCGATGTAGGCCTTGACCACAGCGACGTCCGGATCCACAACCTCGAAGCGGCGCGGCCGGGCCTCGAGATCCTCGAAGCCCGGAGGTCTCGGGGCTTCCTCGCCGAGGGCCTCGCGGATCGTGTCTGCGAACTTGGCGGGCAGCGCCGTCTCCAGGCAGATCATGGGCACGCCGGGTTCGCGATAGGCTTCGGCCGCCTTCAATCCGTCGGCCGTATGCGTGTCGACGACCACACCGTACTTCTCACGAACGCGACGGATGGTCGCCAGCCGGTCGGCATGGGAACTGCGGCTGGACACGAAGCCGAACTCGGCGATCCGCGCGAAGTGAGGAGTCCCCGCCAGGTCGAAGGCGCCGCCCTTGTCCACGGATTTCCAGAGGTCCGCGACCACGTCACCGCGCCGGCCCACGAGATCGAACACGAAACGCTCGAAGTTGGATGCCTTCGAGATATCCATCGACGGACTGCTGGTCTGGAATACGTCCGCCGAGGCGCGAACGCGATAGGAACCCGTGCGAAAGAACTCGTCCAGCACGTCGTTCTCGTTGGTCGCCGCAACAAGCCGCCGCACGGGCAGACCCATCATGCGTGCCACATGGCCGGCACACACGTTCCCGAAGTTGCCGGAGGGCACGGAGAAGCTCACCTGCTCGTCGTTGCTCCGGGTCGTCGCGAAGTACGCCTTGAAGTAGTAGACGACCTGGGCCATGAGACGCGCCCAGTTGATGGAGTTGACGGTACCGATCCGGTACTTCGCCTTGAAGGCGAGATCGTTCGACACGGCCTTCACGATGTCCTGGCAGTCGTCGAACACGCCACGCACCGCGAGGTTGAAGATGTTCGCGTCCTGCAGCGAGTACATCTGCGCGGTCTGGAAGGGGCTCATCTTGCCGTTCGGCGAGAGCATGAACACGCGCACACCGCGCTTGCCGCGCATCGCGTACTCTGCCGCCGAACCCGTGTCGCCCGAAGTCGCACCGAGAATGTTGAGCGTCTCGCCGCGTTTGGCCAGGACGTACTCGAACAGGTTGCCGAGCAACTGCATCGCAACGTCCTTGAACGCGAGCGTCGGGCCGTTCGACAGATGCAGGACGTGCAGGCCGGGTTCGAGCGTAGACACGGGCGTGATGTCTTCGGAGCCGAACGCCTTCGCGGTGTAGGTACGATCGACCAGCGTCCGCAGGTCTGCCGCCGGGATGTCTTCCATGAACAGCCGGAAGATCTCGTAGGCGAGATCGCGATAGCCCAGCGGGCGCCAGGCGGCGAGCGTGCGGGCATCCACGACCGGATAGGCGTCGGGGATGCTGAGGCCGCCGTCCGGCGCGAGCCCTTCCAGCAGGATGTCGGTGAAGGGCGCGGGCGCCATGCCGCCGCGGGTGGAGATGTACTTCATCGTGCGGACCTCGGGACGCGTGCGAGCGGACTCAATGCCGGCCCAGTTCTTCGAGACGGATACGGGTCACCTTGCCGGAGACGCTGGGCAGCGCCTCCATGCGGGCGATCGCCGCGTTGACGTGCTTCTCGACGGTGAGGTGGGTGAGCATCACGATGTCCGCATGCTCCTCCCCTTCGGCCGGTTCCTTCTGCACCATCGCGTCGATGGAGATCGTGTGATCCGCGAGGATGCGCGTGATGTCGGCGAGCACGCCGGGCCGGTCGTAAACACGCAGACGCAGGTAATACGCGGTCTCCACGTCCTCCATCGGGAGGATGGGAAAGTCGCTCAACTGGTCCGGCTGGAACGCGAGGTGCGGCACGCGGTTCTCGGGGTCGGAGGTCTGCATGCGCGTGATGTCGACGAGGTCGGCCACGACGGCCGATGCCGTGGGCTCCGCCCCCGCGCCCGCGCCGTAATAGAGCGTGGCGCCGACGGCATCGCCCTTCACCAGCACGGCGTTCATCACGCCCTCCACGTTCGCGATGAGCCGGCGCGCGGGGATGAGGGTCGGATGCACGCGCAGTTCGATGCCCTTCGCGGTGCGACGGGTGATCCCCAGCAGCTTGATGCGATAGCCCAGCTGCTCGGCGTAACGGATGTCCTCACGCGTGAGGCGCGCAATGCCTTCGGTGTAGGCGCGATCGAACTGCATTGGAATGCCGAAGGCGATGGCCGCCATGATCGTGAGCTTGTGTGCGGCGTCGATGCCCTCGATGTCGAAGGTCGGGTCGGCCTCCGCGTATCCGAGCCGCTGGGCTTCCTGCAGCACGGTGTCGAAGGCGGCCCCCTTATCGCGCATCTCCGACAGGATGAAGTTGGACGTGCCGTTGATGATGCCCGCCACCCACTCGATGCGGTTGGCCGTGAGGCCTTCGCGGAGTGCCTTGATGATCGGAATGCCGCCCGCCACTGCGGCCTCGAAGGCGACCATCACGCCCTTCGCGCGGGCCGCGGCGAAGATCTCGTTGCCGTGCGTCGCGAGCAGCGCCTTGTTGGCGGTCACCACGTGCTTGCCGTTCTCGATCGCGGCGAGGATCAGGTCCTTCGCCACCGTATAGCCGCCGATCAGCTCGATCACGATGTCGATGGAGGGGTCCCGGACGACCGAAAAGGCGTCGTCCGTGACTTGTGCGGCATCGCCGACGATTTCGCGGGCGCGGTCGACCGCCTTGTCCGCAACAACGGCGATCTCGATCCCCCGGCCCGCGCGGCGGAGGATCTCCTCCTGGTTGCGCCTGAGCACGCGGAACACGCCGCCGCCCACCGTGCCGATACCGAGCAATCCGACCTTTATGGGGTTCATCCCAATGCCTTTCTGAAACTGAAACTGGTCACGAAGTACCCTTCGCGGAAGTAGAAGCGATGCGCCCGCGTGCGCTGCGTGCCGGACTCGAGATCGATGTTGCCGGCGCCGCGCGCCCGCGCCTCCTGTTCCAGCCAGGAGAGCAGCGCGTGCCCGACGCCCGTGGATCGCTGCGAGTCATCGGTCACCAGATCGTCCACATAGAAGCGGCGGCCGACATGGGTGTTCGCGAAGCATCGGAACACCGCGACACCGGCGACCTCGCCGTCGAGGACGGCCACCGCCATTTCCCCGCCTTCGCGGAAGATGCCGTTCATCTGTGACACGTAATCGGTCGAGAGGTCGGGACGAAGTTGCCGATGCACGCGCTCTGCCCGGGCGAGCCATTGCGGTTCCAGCACCGTCCCGGCGCGATCGGCGACGCGGAAGACGGCGGGCGCGGTCATCCGGCCTTGGCCTGCGCGGCCGACAGCAGCCCGTCGCGGCGGAACATGTCGCGGATGCCGCGGACTGCCTGGCGGATCCGGGCTTCGTTCTCGATGAGCGAGAACCGCACGTGGTCGTCGCCGTAGTCGCCGAACCCGATGCCGGGCGAGACTGCTACCTTGGCTTCCGCCAGAAGCTTCTTGGAGAATTCGAGGGAGCCCATGGCGCGATACGGCTCGGGGATCTGCGCCCAGATGTACATGGTCGCCTTCGGGATCTCCACCATCCAGTCCACGGCATGCAGGCCGGTGGCAAGCACGTCGCGCCGGCGCTGGTACATGGACTGGATCTCGGTGACGCAATCCTGCGGGCCTTCCAGCGCCACGATCGAGGCGATCTGGATGGGCGTGAAGGTGCCGTAGTCGTGGTAGCTCTTCATCCGCCCCAGCGCGGCGACGAGTTCCTTGTTGCCCACCATGAAGCCCACGCGCCAGCCGGCCATGTTGTAGCTCTTCGACAGCGTGAAGAACTCCACGGCGACGTCCGTCGCGCCGGGCACCTGCAGGATGGACGGGCACTTCCAGCCGTCGTACACGATGTCCGCGTAGGCCAGGTCGTGCACGACGAAGATGTCGTGCTCCCGGGCCAGCGCGACGATGCGCTCGAAGAACGGCAGTTCCACGCACTGGGCGGTGGGATTGGCCGGGAAGTTGAGGATGAGCATCTTGGGCTTCGGGTAGGAGTCGCGGATCGCACGCTCCAGTTCCTCGAAGAAGTCCCGTCCAGGCACGAGCGGCACGTGGCGGATGTCCGCTCCGGCGATGACCGGCCCGTAGATGTGGATCGGGTAGCTGGGATTGGGCACGAGCACGATGTCGCCGCGATCGAGCGTGGCGAGCGCGAGGTGGGCAATGCCCTCCTTCGAACCGATGGTGACGATGGCCTCGCTGTCCGGATCGATGTCGACCTGGTAGCGGGTGCGGTACCAGTTGGCGATCGCCCGGCGCAGCCTCGGGATGCCCTTGGACACCGAATAGCGGTGGGTATCCAGCCTCTGGGCGGATTCCACGAGCTTGTCGACGATGTGGCGCGGCGTCGGCTGGTCGGGGTTGCCCATGCCGAAGTCGATGATGTCCTCCCCGCGCCGACGGGCGGCCGCCTTGAGCTCGCCGGTGATGTTGAACACGTAAGGCGGCAGGCGCTTAATGCGGGGAAACTCATGCATGAGAGGGAGACTCCGAAGACCCGGGTAATGGGGAACGAGGTAAAGTCCGCAATGTTAGTGGGCGCTCGGGAGTAGCGCAAACAGGAGGCACGGAACTTGAAGCTTCATCTGGACAGATTCGAGGGCCAGAACGCGTTCTCCGGGTACGGCCCGGACCATGTGGCGGTCAACGGTGCCCCGTACCGGACCAGCCTGATCGTGTTCCCCGACCGGATCGTTGACCCCTGGCCGGTACCGGCCCTGGAACACCTCTCGCCCGAATCGCTGGCAGGGATTGCCGCCGAACCCCTCGAAATCCTGCTGATCGGCACGGGCTGGACCCATGGGTTCGTGCACCCTCGGACCTACGGTGCCCTGCTCGGCGCCCGCATCGGCGTCGAAGTCATGGAGACCCGGGCCGCCTGCCGCACCTACAACATCCTGCTGGCCGAAGGCCGAAAGGTCGCCGCCGCGCTGATCCTGCCTGCCGGGAACTGAGGCTCGGACGGTATCCGCCCCTCAGCCGAGGCGGCTGGCCGGATCCCGCATGACCGTCGGATCGATCCCGATCCGTACAGCGCCCCAGTGGCGGCCGGCGACAGTCACGGGCATGGACAGATCGTTCAGCAGTTCCCCCGTATCCCGCAGATAGGTCTGAAGCAGGGAGGCGCTCCGGTTGCGCGCACTCTTCAGTGCCGTGTCGTCGTTGAAGATCCGCTTGTCGCGCGATGCCACCAGGTCACGGGTCCGATCCCCCGTCGGCGGCTGGCAGAACTGCCGGTTGTGGGTGGGCGCGTAGCCGTTCTCGTCCACGCAGATGGCGAACCGGGCGCCCGGCACCGAGGCGACCATCTCTTCCCCGAGACGCTGCAGTTCGGATTCGCAGACCCGGTCGTAGGCGGTCCGGAACTTGGGCGGGTCGGTCCCCGGTATCGGCTGATAGCCGCGGTCGAACACGTTCACGCCCCGGGCGAACTGCCCCTCCAGGTACCCAGCCACATCGTCGCGGTAGGCCCGGGCCTGGCCGAGGATGCGGTCGAAGGTGCTGTCCCCCAGCCGGAAGGCCGATCCGAGTTCGAGAATGCCCTCCGAAGCGCTGCGCAGTTCACCCGACCGCTCGTTCGCCGACTTCATGTGAGCGGTGACGGCCGCACTCGCATCGTGGATCTCGTTCACGCTGCCGTGGATGTCCGCATTGGATCGCCGCACGCCGTCCAGCGCCGTGAGCATCCCGTCCAGTTCGCGGAACATGGTCTCGAAGGACACGACCATCGCGTCGAAGCTCTCGCTGGAATCCCGCACGACGTCCACCGTGCGGGACGTGTCGTCGTGAATGCGGTCCGTGTCGCGCGCGGTGGCTTCCACCAGATCGATCATCTCGCCGGTGCCCGTGGCAATGGTGCCCGTGGCCACCTTCACCCGCTCCGCCAGCTTGCGGACCTCATCGGCCACGACCGCGAAGCCGCGCCCCACCTCGCCGGCACGGGCAGCCTCGATGGCGGCATTCAGGGCAAGGAGGTTGGTCTGGTCGGAGATGTCGTTGATGAGCCCGCCGATGTCTCGGATGGAGCGCGAGTGTTCCGAAAGCTTGGAGACGTTCTCCCGGAAGGCTGCGAGGCTGGAGCGCACGGCGATCATCCGCGCTGCGACATCCCGGAGTTGCGCCGCCGAGGCGCGCGCCGTCTCGAGGTTCACGGTAGTGCTCTGCGCGACGGTCCCGGCCTGCTGGGACATGGACTCCACGGCCAGTGTCACTGCCTCGCTCTGCTGGAACACGCGTTCCGCGACTTCCTGCTGGGAGGCGGCTTCGCGCGCAGCTTCCTGGGTTTCGCGCAGGAGCCGGGCGGCCGACGTGGCGACGTCGATGCCGCCGTTGCGGGCCCGGCCCACGAGCGCCTCCACACGACCGCCGAACCGGGCGAGGCTGGCGCCCGCGTCCCCGTCCGTCGCGGCAAGAAGGGGCGAGACATCGCCTTCGTCGGAGGCGCGCTTCAGGATGTGCTCGAGTCTGCCGAGCACGCGAACGTGACGCCCGGCCATCCAGGTTCCCGCCACCCCGGCACCCACGATCGCTGCCAGCACCCCCCCAGCGGCAGCCCACGGGAGGTTGGCGCCGCCCCACACCCCGAGCCCGATGGCCAGGATGGGGAAGGCCGCTGCCACGGCAGGCGGTCCATAGGCTTCGACGATATGGGAGAAAGCACGGGAGGACGGACGGGCCATGGGAGGTTCCGGTCGATAGGGCGACGGGATCGATAACGGCAGTCCGACCGGAAACTCCAGTCAAGCCGCCGCCGGATCAGGGAAACCACGGAAGGTGCGCCCAACCTGCGCGATCGGGTGGAATCTGCGGACCTTGCCTAGACTCCGATCATGGCCCGCAGGTGAGCCGCCGCGCTTCGCCCGAGGGAACCGAGGTCGTAGCCACCTTCCAGCAGTGACACCATCCGGCCCGCCGCGCTGTCCCGGGTCGCCTCGAGAAGGCGTTCGGTCACCCAGGCATAGTCGGCCTCGACCAGCGCCAGGGACGCCATGTCGTCGTCCCGGTGCGCGTCGAAGCCCGCGGAAACGAACACCACTTCGGGGCGGAATGCGGCGAGCGCAGGGATCCAGGCGCTCTCCACCGCCTCGCGAAAATGCCGGCCGGTGCTGTAAGCGGCCAGAGGCACGTTGACCATCCGTTCCGAACGGCCTTCCGTGCCGCTGTAAGGATAGAAAGGGTGCTGGAAGGTCGACACCATGAGCACCCGCTCGTCGTCGCGGAAGATGTGCTCGGTGCCGTTGCCGTGGTGCACATCGAAATCGACGATGGCCACCCGACTGCAGCCATGGGCCTCCAGGGCGTGTGCGGCAGCCACCGCCACATTGTTGAAGAAGCAGAAGCCCATCGCCCTCGCCCGTTCGGCGTGGTGTCCCGGCGGGCGCACGTTGCAGAACGCCCCGCGGACCTTCCCGGTCAGCACGAGATCGGTGGCAAGGACCGCAGCGCCGGCAGCGCGCAAGGCGGCCTGCAGGGTGAACGGATTCATCGCGGTGTCCGGATCGAGGTGCACGATGCCGGCCCCGGGCGCCGAACTGATCACCGTGTCCACGTGATCGTCGGTGTGGACGCGCAGAAGCTGTTCGCGGGTTGCAGCAGGCGCCTCATGGACTTCGAGCAGACCCATGAGCCCGGACGCGATCAGCTGGTCCTCGACCGCACCGAGCCTCGCCGGGCATTCGGGATGATGGGCACCCATATCGTGCCGCTGGCACTCGTCGTGGCGTAGGAAGGCGATCGTCATGCGGACACCCGGAGCATGGGGAAAACCTGATGGTAGCGCTGCCGGCGCGAGCCGTCGCCGCTCCCCGTCACGGCAGGCCTGCCACTGCGGCTGCTGAGGGTTCACGCCCGCGCCAGGCGGCAGTACCCGAATGGCATGGCGCAAACGGCGCCCGCGCTGAAACGTGCTACGGTTGCCGCATGCCGAATTTGAGGATCCCCGGGACCCGTCCCGCACTGACGACTCCGTGACCCACCCCTTGCAGAGTCTGTTCGAGCCCGCCGTGGTCGCGGTGGTCGGGGCGTCTGACACCCCGGATACCGTCGGCGGCGCGGTGCTGCGCCGGATGCAAGCCGCTGGCTTCGCAGGTGCGCTTTACCCGGTCAATCCGCGGCACGCGGAGGTTGCCGGCCTGCCCTGCTTCCCTTCCCTGCTCGCCCTTCCGGGGCGTCCTGACGTGGCGTTCGTCGCCTCTCCCGCCGCCACGCTGCCCGCCGTCCTTCGCGACGCCGTCGAGGCCCGCTGCAAGGCTGTCGTGCTTCTCGGCACGGCGGCCGGGAGTCAGGACGACAACACCGCTGCCCTCCGCGAGGACGCCCTCGCGTCGGCCCGGCACGCGGGGCTGCGCATCCTCGGCCCGAACACCCTGGGCGTGATCCGGCCGCGCCACCGCTTCAATGGTTCCTTCACCGCCACCGACGTGAAGGCCGGCACGACCGCGCTGCTGGCGCAGTCCGGCGGGCTCACGAGTGCGATGCTGGACCGCGGCGCGGCCGAAGGTCTCGGCTTCTCCTGCGTGGTGTCGCTCGGCAATCAGACCGACCTGGATTTCGCCGACGTGCTGGACTTCGTAACCCACGATCCGGCGACGGAAAGCGTGGTGATGTACATCGAGGGCATCCGCTCGGCACGACGGTTCGTGAGCGCATTGCGGGCGGCGGCGCGGATCAAGCCCGTGATCGTGCTGAAATCCGGTCGGGAGACGGCCGGCAGCCGCGCCGCCTCGACACATACCGGCGCCATCACCGGTCCGGACGAAGCGTTCGACGCCGCGCTCCGGCGCTGCGGCGCTGTCCGCGTCGATGATTTCCTGCAGCTCTATGCGGCGACCAAGTATCTGGCCTCGCGCTATCGGCCCGTGGCGCGCAACGTCGCCATCGTCACGAACGGTGGCGGTCCCGGTGTCATGGCAGCGGATCGCGCCGGCCGTGTCGGCCTGACGCTCGCGACGCTGAGTCCGGCCACGATGGACCGCCTGGAGCGGGAGCTTAGCGGCCGCTGGTCGCGGGACAATCCCGTCGACCTGATGGAGGACGCGAGGCCCGCCGCTTTCGCGCAGGCGCTGGACGCGTGCCTCACCGACCCCGCGGTCGACGGTGTGATCGCGATAGTCACCCCGCAGGTCATGACCGATCCGTCCGCGGTCGCGGACCTCATCCTCGCAGCCGCGGGCCGCACCACGAAACCGCTCATCGCCTGCCTGCTGGGCGACACCAGCATCCGCGCCGCGCTGCCGCGTCTGCAGGCCGCCCGCATTCCGACGTTCCGGGCACCCGAGCCAGCCGTCGAGGCCTTCGCGGACATCGCCCGCTTCTACGAGAACCAGCGACTGCTCATGCAGGTTCCGGGACCGCGATCCCACGAGGAACGCGAGCCGGACGTGGAAGGCGCGCGAGCGATCGTGACCGAGGCGCTCGCGACCGGTCGCGACAGCCTGTCGCCGATGGAGACCAAAGCGCTGCTCGGCGCATTCCGCATTCCGGTGTCGCCGTCGGCCGTCGCACGGACGCCCTCGGAGGCCATTGTCCTGGCCCAGCAGTTCGGATTTCCCGTGGTGCTGAAGGCCAACGCGCGGGGGCTGGAACACAAGTCCGACGTGGGAGGCGTACGTCTCGACCTCCGCAATGCCACCGAGGTGCGCGAGGCGATGCTCACCATCGAGCGCGATCTGCAGGCGTCGCGTCCCGACCTCGGTGTGGATGGCGCGACGGTGGAACCCATGGTCGTGAAGGCGCACGGCCGCGAACTAATCCTCGGCGTGCTGAGGGACCCGGTGTTCGGCCCGGTGATTTCCTTCGGGGCCGGCGGCCGGGCTGTGGAGGTGTTCCGGGACCATGCCGTGGCACTGCCACCCCTCAATGCGGAACTCGCGCGCGCCCTGATCTCGCGCACGCAGGTCGGTGTCACTCTGTCCGCCTGGCGCGGGTGGCCGGCCGCGGACGCGACGGCGCTCGAGGACGTCCTGCTGCGCTTGTCGGAACTCGCCTGCGCGCTTCCCGAACTGGAAGTGCTGGAGATCAATCCGCTCATCATCGACGAGGCCGGCGCCATCGCCGTGGACGCGCGCGCCGTGCTGAGCAAGGTCTCGGCGATATCGGAGACCGGGCGATACGGCCACATGGCCATCATGCCCTACCCCACCGAGCTCACCACCGGATGGACGCTGGCCGACGGCCGGCACGTCACGGTCCGGGCCATCCGTCCCGAAGACGCGGCCATGGAGCAGGCCTTCGTCCGTGCGCTGTCCGACGAGTCCCGCTACTTCCGGTTCGCCAACGCGCTGCACGAATTGTCCGAGTCGCTGCTCGTCCGGTTCACCCAGATCGACTACGACCGCGAACTCGCGCTGGTCGCCGTGGTCGACGAAGACAACGCCCCGGAGCAGATTGGCGTCGCCCGCTACGTGATCGATGCCGACGGCATCACCTGCGAGTTTGCGATTGCGCTCGCGGACGCCTGGCAGGGCCAGGGTATCGGGCGCCGGCTGCTGACCCGCCTGACGGAGGCCGCGCGGGCCCGTGGACTCCGTACGATGGTGGGCCAGGTGCTGTCGCACAACAGCCGCATGCTGGGCCTGATGAACGCGATGGGCTTCACCGTCGGCCCGGACCCCGACGAGGCCACCATGCGGCGCGTCGTGCTCGATCTCGCCCGCGTCGCCTGATCGCGTTCTGGAACTCAAGATCGGGACGAATTGCTCGAAGATACAGAGGTCCCGACCCATTGCCGCAAAGTGGTCGGCCCATTGGAACAGAACAAGTTGCTGATCCTGCACCCACAAGCAGATCCCGAGGTCGCGGAAGGGATGCGCAAGCCGCCCCGCCCACGGCTCCACGGAGCCCACCATACCCATGAATCGTGACATCCAGCCCGTCCTCGCCGCCATCGGCGCCATCGTCCTCGGCAAGGAGACGCAGCTGCGGCTCACCGTCGCCTGCATCCTGGCCCGAGGCCATCTGCTGATCGAGGACCTGCCCGGGGTCGGAAAGACCACACTCGCCCATGCCCTTGCCCGCGTGCTGGGACTGGAGTTCCAGCGCGTCCAGTTCACGGCGGACCTCCTCCCCGCGGACATCCTCGGTTCCTCGATATTCAATCGGGACACCGGCGGGTTCGAGTTCCATCCGGGTCCGGTGTTCACGCAGGTCATCCTCGCGGACGAGATCAACCGTGCGACACCGAAGGCGCAGAGCGCGCTGCTGGAAGCGATGGAGGAACAGCAGGTGACCGTCGAAGGCAACACCCGGCGTCTGCCCGAGCCCTTCTTCGTGATCGCGACCCAGAACCCCGCTCACCAGGTCGGCACGTTCCCCCTGCCGGAGTCCCAGCTCGATCGCTTTCTGATGCGCATTCGCCTCGGATATCCGGATGCGGCCGCGGAGCGGGCACTGCTCGCCGGCGAGGAACGCCGGGCGATGATCGCCGCCCTGCAGCCCGTTCTGAACGCCAAGACCCTGGCCGCCCTGCAACAGGCAGTCCGCGCGATCCACGTGGCGCCAGCACTGCTCGACTACGTGCAGGCCATCCTCGCCCACACCCGTCGCGCCACGCAGTTCGCCTCGGGAATGAGCCCCCGGGCCGGCCTTGCACTGCTCAACGCGGCGCGGGCATGGGCGTTCCTGGACGGACGCAGCGCGGTGCTGCCCGAAGACGTGCAGACCGTGTTCGCGGCCGTGGCCGGCCACCGTCTCGTGCCTGCGGCCGGTGACGGCACCGGCGACGGCGAGGAAGCCGCCAGACGAGTGATCGCGGCCGTCGCCATTCCGTGACCCGGGGGCATCACCGGCAATGAAAATCGGCTCTCTCACCCTGGGGCGGCCGCCGCGAAGCGAGGCTGCGGTCTCGAGCGACCCGATCGCGCTCACGCAGAACCGCATCTTCATCATGCCCTCCCGCATGGGGGCCCTTTACTGCCTCACGCTGGCGCTGATGCTGCTTGGCTCCATCAACTACAACCTGGGACTGGGCTTCGTGCTCACATTCCTGCTGGGCGGCCTTGGCGTGGTGGGGATGCTGCATGCATGGCGCAATCTTGCGGGCGTGTCCGTGCGGCCGGGACGCTCGGAGCCCGTGTTCGCCGGCGAGCATGCGCGCTTCCGGTTCACGCTCCACAATCCGACCGAGGCACCGCGCTTCGCCATCGGGATGCGTCGGGGCAACGAGCACGCCAACTTCACGAACGTACCCGCGCGCGACGACGGAGAATGTTTCGTCGAACTCATCGCGACGAAGCGCGGTTGGCTCGCGCCGGGCCGGGTGGAAGTGGCAACGAGCTATCCGATCGGCCTGTTTCGCGCCTGGAGCTACGTTCGCTTCGATCAGCGAACGCTCGTGTATCCGCGACCCGAGGCCGGCAACCCGCCGCTGCCCCCGGCCGCCGCGACATCGGGCGCCGGCCTGAGCTCCGCCGCGGGTGAGGACGACTTCGCCGGTCTTAGGGATTACCGGCCCGGGGACTCGCTGCACCGGATGGCCTGGAAGGCGATCGCCCGAAGGGAAGTGCCCGTGGTGAAGGAGTTCTCCGGCGGACAGGGCACCGCCGACCTCTGGCTCGACTGGAGCGCCTGCCCGCGGGACTTCGACGTCGAACAGCGCCTCGCGCGTCTGTCGGCGTGGGTGGTCTCGGCATCGCTTCAGAACCTGCGCTACGGCATCCGCCTGCCGCACCAGACCATCGCGCCCGACACCGGCCGGGCTCATCGCGATCTGTGCCTTCGTACGCTGGCCCTGCACGGCGTGCACGGATCGTGATCAAGTCGAAGCCGCGCGCGCCGAAGAGCCTGCTCGAATCCGAGGCCCTCACCACGTCGAGGGTGCTCGCCCTGGTCGGGTGCCTGGGTCTCGTGCTTGCGCCGCACGCGCTGCACGTCCCGCTTTGGATCACCCTGCTCGCCGGTCTCACGATGGCGCTGCGAGCGGGCTTTGCATGGCGCGGTTACGGCCTGCCGGGACAGTGGATTCTGGCGCTGCTCGCCGTTGCCGCAGCCGCCGGCACGTGGCTGTCCTACGGCATGCTGTTCGGGCGCGACGCCGCAGTCGCACTCCTCATCCTCATGCTGTGCCTGAAGCTGTTGGAACTGCGCAGCGGACGCGATGCCATCGCTGTCGTGTTCCTCGCCTACTTTGCGGTCGTCACGAACTTTCTCTACTCGCAGACGATCCCGATGGGGCTGTACCTTCTCGGGTGTGTCTGGCTCATCACCGCCTATCTGATCGGGATGCAGCGGCAGGCGGGCCCGCGAACGGCGTTCGCCCTGCTGCGGCACTCGGCCGTGCTGCTGGCGCAGGCCACGCCGGTGATGCTCGTCCTGTTCTTCCTGTTTCCGCGGATCCAGGGTCCGTTGTGGGCTCTCCCGCACTCCTCGGCGAGCGGCATCACTGGACTGTCCGATCGCATGGCGCCGGGCAGCCTGTCCAATCTCAGCCTGTCCGACGAGGTCGCTTTCCGAGTGCAGTTCCGAGGGAAGGCCCCGGAAACCCCGAAGCTGTACTGGCGCGGTCCGCTCATGTGGGACTTCGACGGACGCACCTGGACCGTGGGGGAAGGCAGCATGGGCTTCCGCCGCGACGTTCAGGTCGCCGGGGCACCCCTCGAGTACGTCGTGACCCTGGAGCCGCACTACATGCGCTGGATGTTCGGCCTCGATATCCCGGCCGTGCGTCCCGAGGACGGGCTGATGACCTCGGACTTCGAGTTGCTGTCGATGCGCCCCGTGCGTACGCGCCTGCGCTACGAAATGAGTTCCTACCTCACCTATCGCGTCGGTGCTTCCGAGACGCCGGGGATCCTCCAGCGGGCGCTGCGATTGCCGGACGGGTTCAATCCGAGAACGCGCGCGCTCGCGGAGCGCCTGCGCGGAGAAGCCACCTCGTCTCGCGCGCTGGTGGAGCGCGTTCTCGGGATGTTCCGCGAACAGCCGTTCTTCTACACACTCGCTCCGCCTGAGCTGGGAACTCATTCCGTCGACGAGTTTCTGTTCGAGGCACGGCGCGGCTTCTGCGAGCACTTCGCGTCGAGCTTCACTTTCCTCATGCGAGCCGCTGGAGTACCTGCGCGCGTCGTCACGGGCTACCAGGGAGGCGTGCTAAATCCCGTGGGCGGCTACATGATCGTGCGCCAGTCCGATGCGCACGCCTGGGCCGAAGTCTGGCTGCCCGAGGAGGGCTGGGTCCGGGTCGACCCCACCGCGGCCGTCTCGCCGCAGCGTATCGAGTCGGGCGTCGCTGCGGCGGTTCCCGCCGGCGATCCGCTGCCGCTGCTCGCCCGCAGCGACAGCGCGTGGCTGTTGCGCACACGCTTCGCGCTGGACACGATGACCAACGGATGGAACCAGTGGGTGCTGGGATACAACCATGAGCGCCAGCTCATCGTGATGTCCCGACTGACCGGACACGCGCTCACATGGAAAGGCGTGGCTGCCTTGCTGGTGGCGGGCACAGCTCTCGTCGTGGCACTGCTCACCATCTTCACGCTTCGCCAGAACCGGATCCGCCCCCGGGAACCGGTGACGGTCCTGTGGAACGCACTTTCCCGGAAGCTCGCCCGCCGCGATCTGGCACGCCTCGACACAGAAGGCCCGCGAGACTATGTCGCCCGGCTTTCAGCCGCCTTGCCGACCCATGCCGGCGAACTGCAGCAGATCGGAGAGTTGTACATGCGGTTGCGGTACGAGTCGGCCCCCGCTGCTGCGGACATGGCCGCGCTCAAGCGAGCCGTGGATTCCCTGAAGGTGGACCGCCAAGGCGGCGGCGCCTGACGGCGGATCAGAGCGCCGGCAGACGTCCGACGGGATCGATCGGGCGACCGAAGCGCCGCACTTCGAAGTGCAGGCCGACCCGCGCGGCGTCGGAGTCGCCCATCTCGGCAATCTTCTGGCCGCGCTTCACCGCATCGCCTTCCTTGACGAGCAGCGCGCTGTTGTGTGCGTAGACGGAAAGGTAGGTTTCGTTGTGCTTCACGATGACCATGCGCCCGTAGCCCCGCAGACCACTGCCGCTGTAGACCACCTTGCCGGCCGCGGCCGCGGTCACCGCCTGCCCGGCCTTGCCACCGATGCCGACGCCCTTCAAGCGGCCCGATTCACCGAAGCGATACAGGAGATCGCCACGTACCGGCCAAGTCCACTCCAGCGCTTCGTCGTCGTCATCGGCGCCTGCCTTCGGAGGAGCTTCCTTCGAGGGTGATTCCTTCGGCGCGGGTTCTCTGGCCGGCGGTTCCTTGGTGGGGGCGTCCTTCGCCGCAGCTTCCTTTGCACCGGCCTCCTTGGTCGCGGAATCCTTCACCTTCCCGTCCCCACCCGTCGCCGGCTTCGGCACAGCCGGACCCTTGCCCCATTGCGCGAGCGCCTGTTCCGAGTAAGGAAGCGTGATCGCCCGAGGCTCGCTGACGACCGGCACTTTGCCGGCCGGCGTTGGCGAGGGCAAAGTCCCTGCCGCCGGCGATGAAGGCGCAGCCGCAGCAGCCGGCGCAGGCGTGTCCGGCAAAGGCGATGGCATGCCCGGCAGCGCCTCCCCCTGCAGATCGCCGGGACCCGTTCGCACGCGCACTTCCGGCTTTTCTATGGGCACTGCAGGCGCCGGCGGCGGAGTGAGGCGCAGCCGCTGTCCGACGAGGATGCGACCGGGGTCCGCAAGGCCGTTCCAGGTGGAGAGATCGCGATAGTCGAAACCGAAGTCGAGCGCGATGCCGAACAGCGTGTCGCCGCGCTGGACGATGTAGGACTCGGGCCGCTCGTCCCCCTTGCGACGGCTCGGGCGCGGCACCGGTGCCGCAGGTGCCGTGGTGGGCTCCGCCGTGGCCGAGGGGCCGGGGCCGCTGCCTTCGATGGGTTGCTCACCCAAGAGCCCGCAACCGGCAAGACCCAGCGACAGACAAGCCGCCGCTGTGGCAGCGAGGACCCGTCTCACACGCGGGTGCCCGGGAGCATCGGCACGAAGTTGACGCCCTCCAGGACAGTCTCTACGAGGCCACGGTCAGTGCGTTCGATGACGACGAGCTTCTGCTCACGCGTCCCGAGCGGCATGACGAGACGGCCACCCGGAGCGAGCTGAGCGGTGAGCGGCTCGGGTACGGCGGGCGCTGCTGCCGCCATCACGATGGCGTCGAACGGGGCCATCGGCTCGAGGCCGAGGTGTCCGTCGGCATGCTTGACCTTCACGTTGGACGCGTGCAATTCACGCAACCCCTTCCGCGCCTTGCCAAGCAGCGCCGAAATGCGCTCCACCGAGTAGACCTCGCGAACGAAGCGCGACAGCACGGCGGCCTGATAGCCGCAGCCGGTGCCGATCTCGAGCACCTTAGAGAGGGTACGCCCGGCGCGGGCGAGTTCGAGCATGCGCGCCACCGTGAGCGGGGCGGAAATGGTCTGGCCGAAGCCGATGGGCAGCGCGATATCTTCGTACGCGCGGCTCTGCAGGGCTTCGTCCACGAAGATGTGGCGCGGCACTTCCGCCATGGCGCCCAGCACGATCTCGTCGCGGATACCTTCCTCGCGCAGGCGCTCGACCATACGCAGCCGAGTACGCTGCGATGTCATGCCGATGCCGGAAAGGCGCGGATCGAGAGCCACGGCAGCGTTCAGGCGGCGAGCCACTCGCGCAGAGCGTCGAGCTGCTCGAAGTGGGTGAGATCCATCTGCAGCGGCGTGATGGAGACACGCCCCTGGGCGACCGCATGGAAATCAGTGCCAGGGCCGGCGTCCGCAGCGCTGCCCGCCGGGCCGACCCAGTAAACGGTATCGCCCCGCGGATTCTTGCTCTTCACGACACCCTCCGCTTTGTGGCGCTTGCCGAGGCGAGTGACCTCCTGTCCGGCGAGCGACTCGTACGGGACATCGGGCACGTTCACGTTGAGCAACCACGGACCGGGAGGGCGGGCGCCCATCAGCCGACTGACGAGATCGCGCGCAACGCGACCTGCCGTGGCGAAGTTTCCGGCGTGACGACTTGCGAGGGACACCGCGATTGCCGGGATCCCGAGAAGAAAACCTTCCGTGGCAGCGGCGACCGTACCCGAGTAGATCGTGTCGTCGCCCATGTTGGTGCCGTGATTGATGCCCGAGACCACGATGTCCGGCAGCTGGTCGATGAGGCCGGTGACCGCGAGATGCACGCAGTCGGTCGGTGTGCCATTGACGTACCAGTAACCGAGGTGCGACTTGCGAACCGTGAGAGGACGATCGAGCGTGAGGGAGTTGCTGGCGCCGGAACGGTCGCGTTCCGGTGCGACCACGGTGACTTCGCCGATCTGCGCGAGACTTTCCGCCAGGGCCTGGAGGCCGGGAGCGAAATAACCGTCGTCGTTACTGAGCAGGATGCGCATGAGGCAGGACCACGCGGCTGGCTACCACGGCCACTCCGCGCCATCGAGGCCGGAGCCTGCAACCGAGGCCGGACAGCGGTCGCGTGGCATGAGATCGGACGATTCAGCTTCGCAATGCCGCGGGAAAGGCGATTGGAGCCGTGACTCCGAAAACTGGTCGGGGCGAGAGGATTTGAACCTCCGACCACCTGCACCCCATGCAGGTACGCTACCAGGCTGCGCTACGCCCCGAAGCCCTGAAGTATAGCGAAGCCCCCCGGGGGGCGGCAATGACAAAGAGGAATCGGAGAAGAGAAAGACTCGGCAGGCGCGAGTCACGCGCCGAGAAGTCCGATGACCGCGCGCAGTTCGTCGCGGATCTCGCGCAACGGGTCGGGCCGTTCCGTTGCCGGTGCCTCGCCCTTGCCGCCCTCTTCGAAACTCTGGGACAGGCGATGCCGTGCGCCGCTGATGGTGAAGCCTTCCTCGTAGAGGAGTTCCCGGATACGACGGATGAGGAGGACTTCGTGGTGCTGGTAGTAGCGGCGGTTGCCCCGCCGCTTGACCGGCTTCAGCTGTGTGAACTCCTGCTCCCAATAGCGCAGGACGTGCGGCTTGACGCCGCATAGCTCACTCACTTCGCCGATCGTGAAGTAACGCTTCGCCGGGATGGGCGGCAGCGGCTCCCGAGTGTTATTCGCTGGTTCCATGGTAGTGCTTCTCGACCATGGCCTTCAGCTTCTGGCTTGCGTGAAAGGTCACGACACGGCGCGCGGTAATGGGGATTTCTTCGCCGGTCTTGGGATTGCGGCCGGGACGCTGGGGCTTGTCGCGCAGCTGGAAATTGCCGAAACCCGAGAGCTTGACGCTGTCGCCCTGCTCGAGAGCGACGCGAACCTCCTCGAAGAAGGTTTCGACCATATCCTTGGCCTCACGCTTGTTGAGGCCGACCTTCTCGAAAAGAAGATCCGCAAGCTCTGCCTTAGTCAGGGTCATGGAGCACCTTTACTTCCTGAGCTGTGCATCGAAATCCTGCTCGAGCAGAGACCGCGCGAGCGCCATCACGTCGTCGGCTTCAGCGTCGGTGAGGGTGCGACGAGTATCTTGCATATGTACCCGGAACGCAAGACTGCGTTTCCCTTTTTCCATGCCTTTTCCGCGATATACGTCAAAAACCTCGACCTGCTCAACGATCTCCGGAAGCCCTTTGCGCAACGCGGACAGGAGTTCGCCAGCCGGAATGGACTCGTCCACCACGACCGCCAGATCGCGCCTTACGCCGGGCAGGCGCGAGACCTCCCGATAGGCGGGAACCACGCCGGCGGTAAGGGCCTGAGCCTCGATCTCGCACACCATCACGGGCTGCGGCAATTCGTACTTCTGCTGCCACCGGGGGTGCAGTTCCCCGATCCAGCCGATCGCGCGACCCGCGAGCAGGACCCTCGCAGAGCGTCCGGGATGCAATGCCGGATGGGCTGCAGGTTCGAGCGCCACGACCAATGGCGCCACCAGCACCTCCAGGTCACCCTTGGCATCGAAGAAGTCCACGACGCGACGCGGCTCTCCCCATTGCTCCTCGGACGCGTCACCGAAGGCGGCAAACGCGACATGGAGCGGCTGATCGATGCCGGCGACGGAAAGCTCGCCGTCCGCAACGCCAGGGGCGCGATGAAACACACGCCCCACCTCGAAGACCCGGACACGGCCGTGTTTGCGGTTGGCGTTGTACCGGATGTTGTCGACGAGGCTCGCGACGAGGTTGGTCCGCATCACGGACATCTGGCTCGCGATCGGATTCAGCACGCCGATGGGATTTGCGCAGTCGGCGAAATCCTTCTCCCACTGGGCATCGACGAAGCTGAAGTTGACGACCTCGTGGTAGTCGAGATCGGCAAGGCGATCGCGTACCGCATGCAGCGACCGACGGGACTCGGACGGCGAGCGCATGGCAGCGGGCGCCACTGGCGGCATCGCGGGGATGTTGTCGAACCCGTAGACCCGTGCGACCTCCTCGATCAGGTCTTCCTCGATGGCAATGTCGAATCGGAAGGAAGGCGGTGTCACGCGGAACACGACGTCGCCATCGGCCGTCTTGGTCGACTCATGCGTGAGGCCCAGACGGGTGAAGATGCCGCCGATGGCTTCGGCACCAGCCGCAACACCGATCACCTTGTGAGCGCGCGCCACCCGCATGGTCACCGCAGGTCGTCCCGGTAGCAACGCCACCTCGTCCACGACGGGTCCCGCTTCGCCGCCGCAGATCTCCAGCACCAGCTGAGTCGCGCGTTCGATGCCGGCGAGATTGTTGTCGAAGTCCACGCCCCGCTCGAAGCGATGGGAGGCGTCGCTGCCGAAGTTGTAGCGTCTCGCCCGCCCGGCGATGGCATCCGGATGGAAGAACGCCGCCTCCAGGAAGCAGTGGCGGGTCGTGAGTTCGGCCTTCGTCGACTCCCCGCCCATGATGCCGGCGAGCCCGATGGGGCCGGAATCGTCGGTGATGGCCAGCACGTCGGCGGCGAGATCCACTGTCTGCCCGTTGAGCAGCAGGAGCTTCTCGTCGGCGCGACCGAATCGCACGTCGATTGGCCCGCGCAGCTTCTCGAGGTCGTAGACGTGCAGCGGCCGACCGAGTTCGAGCATGACGTAGTTGGTGATGTCGACCAGCGCGGAGATGCTTCTCTGCCCTGCCCGCTCGAGCCTAGAGATCATCCAGTCGGGGGACTTCGCCGCCGCATTGACGTTGCGGATGACACGCCCGGTGAAGCGACCACAGCCGGTCGGATCGCTGATGCGGACCGGATGACGGTCCGGGATGGATGCGACGACGGGCTTCACGTCGGGAGGACGAAGCGGGCTGCCCGTGAGTGCGGAGACTTCTCGCGCAATGCCGAGGATGGACAGGCAGTCAGCCCGATTGGGCGTGAGCTTGACGGTGATGCGATGGTCGTCCAGGTCGAGGGCATCGCGGATTCCTGCTCCCGCCGAGAGCGTGGGATCGAGCGCGAGCAGGCCACTGTGATCGTCCGACAGGCCCAGTTCCCGGGCGGAACAGAGCATCCCCTCGCTATCCACTCCCCGCATGGCCGTGCGTCGGATCTCGAGCACCGTACCATCGGGCCCCGGCAACTTCGCGCCAACCAGGGCAACAGGCGCCTTCATGCCTATGGTGACGTTGGGGGCGCCGCACACGATGGAGAGCATGCGACCCTCGCCGGCGTCGACGCGGCAGACCTTCAGGCGGTCGGCATTGGGGTGCTTTTCCGCTGCGACCACCTGGCCCACGACGACACCGGTGAAAGGCGGCGCCACCGGCTCGCAGGCCTCGACCTCGAGGCCTGACATGGTAAGCAGGTGTGTGAGTTCGTCGATGTTCAGCGCGGGATCGACAAGTGCACGCAGCCAGCGTTCGGAGAACTCCATCGAGTCACCTCAGGAAAGCGCCGCGGGCGCATCGCGCGCCGCTGATCGGCATCGGAAACTTGGCCGTCGCGGAACCCGCGCAGTACCAGAACAATCGCATCGCCGCCTCCGCGTCAGGCGAACTGACGGAGGAATCGGAGATCCCCCTCGTAGAACAGGCGCAGATCGGTGACGCCATAGCGCAGCATGGTGAGACGCTCCAGACCCGAACCGAACGCAAAACCGATGTAGCGCTCGGGGTCGAGACCGAAATTGCGGATGACGGTCGGGTGCACCTGACCGGACCCGGAAATTTCGAGCCAGCGGCCCTTGAGCGGCCCATCGCCGAATGCCATGTCGATCTCGGCCGAAGGCTCGGTGAACGGAAAGAACGAAGGCCGGAATCGCACCTGCAGCGCGTCGGTCTCGAAGAACTGTCGCAGGAAGTCGGTGTAGACGCCCTTCAGGTCGGCGAAGCTGATGTCTTCTCCGATCCACAGCCCTTCGACCTGATGAAACATCGGCGAGTGGGTTGCGTCGGAATCGACCCGATAGGTACGCCCGGGGGCAATCACCTTGATCGGCGGCTGATGCATGCACGCATAGCGCACCTGCATCGGGCTGGTGTGCGTGCGAAGCAGCAGGCCGCCTTCGACATAGAAGGTGTCGTGCATCGACCGAGCCGGGTGGTTCTCAGGCTGATTGAGCGCCGTGAAGTTGTACCAGTCGGTCTCGATCTCGGGGCCATCCGCCACGTCGAAACCGATCGACGCGAAGATCTCCTCCACTCGACGCCACGTACGCATCACGGGATGGATGCTGCCCCGGCCACGGCCCCGACCCGGGAGGGTGACGTCCACGGATTCCTCCGTGAGACGGGCTTCCAGCGCCGCCTGGGCGAGCGCATCGCGTCGGGCGACCAGTGCGGCCTCTACGGCATCCTTCAGGGCATTCAGCTTCTGACCGGCAACCTTGCGCTCATCGGGCGCAAGCCGTCCGAGACCCTTGGAGGCTTCCGTAAGGACCCCGGCCTTGCCGACAAAGCGCGCCTTGACCTGTTCAAGTTCGGCCGCATCGCCTGCCGCTGCGAAAGCGTGTTCCGCGGCGGCCACTACGCCATCGAGATCTTCCATCAGTGCCCTGCCCGTCCTGCGCCCCTCGGGGAAGAAAAAAAAGGAGGCACGAGGGCCTCCTTTCGGTTTGTGCCTCTATCCGTTACCGGCCGAGGCTTGCCTTTGCCTGGCTGACCAGTGCCGCGAACGCCGCCTTGTCGAACACGGCGAGATCGGCGAGCACCTTGCGGTCCACTTCGATTGCCGCCTTCTTCAGGCCGTTCATGAACACGCTGTAGGTCATGCCCAGTTCACGCGCACCGGCGTTGATACGGGCGATCCAGAGGCGACGGAAATCGCGCTTGCGGTTGCGGCGGTCGCGATAGGCATACTGCCCGGCGCGCATGACCGCTTCTTTTGCGATCCGGAACACATTCTTCCGACGGCCGCGGTACCCCTTGGCCTTCGCGAGAATCTTCTTGTGGCGGGCGCGTGCGGTTACTCCGCGTTTGACTCGTGGCATCTCCGACCTCCCTTAGGCGTACGGCATCATGGCGCGCACTGCGCGCGTGTTGGACTCGTGCACCTGCGTCGAACCGCGGAGGTGACGCTTACGCTTCGTGGACTTCTTCGTGAGGATGTGGCGCAGGAAAGCCTGCCCGCGCTTGATGCCACCACTGCCCTGGGCGCGGAAGCGCTTGTGCGCGCTGCGCTTGGTCTTCATCTTCGGCATGTCGAACTCCTGTCTTGGCTGCACCCACCGGCGGCCCGCACCCTGCGGACGCTTCCCGTAGCCGGAAAAGTGCTTGTTACGGGCCGGTTCTCCGCCGTGGAGACCGATCCCTCGATTGCCTGTCCCTGTCGGGACGGGCGCCATGCCTCGCGCCTCAGACCTGAAGGCCGTCGGTGCGATGCACGGAAACTGAATTCCCGGGTACTGCCTGCCGGACCGGTTACTTCTTCTTCGGGCCCAGCATCATGACCATCTGCCGACCTTCGAGCTTGGGGAACTGCTCCACCAGCCCGTACGGCTCGAGATCCGCCTTCACGCGTTCCAGCAGCTTGATCCCGAATTCCTGGTGCGCCATCTCGCGGCCGCGGAACCGCAGCGTCACCTTGGTCTTGTCCCCTTCTTCGAGGAAGCGGATGAGGTTGCGAAGCTTGATCTGGTAGTCACCGTCGTCGGTGCCCGGTCGGAATTTCACTTCCTTGACCTGGATCTGCTTCTGCTTGAGCTTGGCCTCGTGGCGCTTCTTGCTCTCGCTGTACTTGAACTTCCCGTAGTCCATGATGCGGCATACGGGAGGCTTCGCCGTCGGGGCGATCTCCACGAGGTCCAACGCGGCCTCTTCGGCCATCTGGTTCGCGACCGAGATGCTCACTACGCCAATGGGCTCTCCGTCCGGACCGACCAGTCGAACCTCAGGCACGTTGATCTCGCCGTTGGTTCGCAACTCACGCTCTTGAAGGATGGGTGTGACCTCCGCAAATGGTTAAGTGCCCGACGGCAGTTCCGCAGCCAGACGGGCCTGGAAGGCTTCCAGAGTCATCTGACCGAGGTTCTCGCCACCCCGGGCACGAACAGCTACCTGACCCGCGGCAACCTCTTTTTCGCCGACGATGATCTGATAAGGCAGCTTCCGCAAGCTATGTTCTCGAATCTTAAGGTTTATCGTCTCGTTTCTCAAGTCGGATTCGACCCGGTACCCCGCGGCCTGCAGCCGCTGGACCACCTGGGTGACGTACCCGGCATGGGCTTCGGTGATGTTCATGACCACCACCTGCACCGGCGCGAGCCATAGCGGCATGGCGCCGGCGTGGTTCTCGATCAGGATGCCGATGAAGCGCTCGAGCGATCCCAGAATGGCCCGGTGCAGCATGACCGGGACCTTCCGGGCGTTGTCCTCGTCGACGTACTCCGCTCCCAGGCGCCCGGGCAGGGCGAAATCGAGCTGGAGCGTGCCGCACTGCCAGACCCGGCCGATGGAGTCCTTCAGGGAGAACTCGATCTTCGGCCCATAGAAGGCGCCTTCCCCGGGATTCAGCACCCACTGGAGCCCCTTGGCATCCAGCGCGGCGCTCAGAGCGGCCTCGGCGCGGTCCCAGGTGGCGTCGTCGCCGATGCGCTTGGCTGGCCGGGTGGAAAGCTTGATGAGGATTTCGTGGAACCCGAAATCCGCGTAGATGCTCTGAAGGAGCTCAATGAAGCTCGAGGCTTCCGACTGGACCTGATCCTCGCGGCAGAAGATGTGGGCGTCGTCCTGGGTGAAGCCGCGCACCCGCATGATGCCGTGCAGGGCACCCGAAGGCTCGTTGCGGTGGCAGGCTCCGAATTCGGCCAGCCGCAGCGGGAGGTCCCGGTAGCTCTTCAGTCCCTGGTTGAAGATCTGCACGTGTCCCGGACAATTCATGGGCTTCACGGCGTAGTCCCGGTTCTCGGACGCCGTGGTGAACATGTGTTCCCGGTAGTTCTCCCAGTGGCCCGAGCGTTCCCAGAGGACCCGATCCATCACCTGGGGGGTCCGGACCTCGCGATAGCCGCTCGCATTCAGGCGGCGCCGCACGTACTGCTCGACCTGCTGCCAGATGGTCCAGCCGTGGGGATGCCAGAAGACCATCCCCGGGGCGTCGTCCTGGACGTGGAAGAGGTCCAGCTGCCGGCCGAGCTTGCGGTGATCGCGCTTCTCGGCTTCCTCCAGCATGTGGAGGTACGCATCCTGGTCGGCCTTGGATGCCCAGGCCGTCCCGTAGATGCGGGTGAGCATCTCGTTGTTGGAGTTGCCGCGCCAGTAGGCCCCGGCAACCTTCATGAGCTTGAAGACCTTCAGCCGACCGGTGGAGGGCACGTGCGGACCGCGGCAGAGGTCGATGAAATCACCCTCGCGGTAGAGCGAGATGGTCTCGCCCGCCGGGATCGCGGAGATCAGTTCGGCCTTGTAGGCCTCGCCGATGGACTTGAAGAATTCGACGGCCTTGTCGCGGCTCCACTCCTCCCGGCTCACCGGGAAGTCCCGGGCCGCCAGCTCCGCCATCTTGACCTCGATGGCAGCCAGATCGTCCGGGGTGAAGGGGCGCTTGTAGGAGAAATCGTAGTAGAAGCCGTTCTCGATCACGGGCCCGATGGTGACCTGGGCGTCCGGAAACAGTTCCTTGACGGCGTAGGCAAGCAGGTGGGCTGTCGAGTGGCGCAGGACTTCGAGGCCTTCCGGATCCTTGGCGGTGACGATCGCCACCGCGGCATCCCGGTCGATCACATGGGAGAGGTCGACCAGACGACCGTCGACCTTGCCGGCCAGCGCCGCCTTGGCCAGCCCCGGGCCGATGGCCGCAGCCACCTCCCCGACGCTCACCGGGCCGGAAAACTCTTTGGTCGCCCCATCGGGCAGACGAATCGAAGGCATGTTGTCGAGGCTGTCGAACCGGATCCTGAAAAGCCGGGCACAAGGCACCGGCGCGCCGCCTGCGTTGGGCGGCAACCACGAAAAACACTCAGGAGCCAGTCCGACATCCGGCCGACCGGACCCCGAAACTGACTCCTGAGAGATGTCGTGGTAGGCGCGATTGGACTCGAACCAACGACCCCCACCATGTCAAGGTGGTGCTCTAACCAGCTGAGCTACGCGCCTGAAAGAACCGGGAGTTTAGCCGAATCGGTCGGCTTCTCCAAGAGAGGGCGACGCCCCTGCGCTCAGCGCATCTGGAACAGCTTGCCGAAGTTGGCGATGTCCAGGACCTGCTTCACCGTGCCACGGCAGTTGACCAGCGCGACACCCTTGGCGGAGGCCTGGGCCTTCTCCTTGAGCATCAGCAGCATGCCCAGCGCTGAGCTGTCGACGTAGTCGACCTGGCCGAAGTCGATCTCGAACTCCTTCACTTCGGAGGCCCCGAGCTGCGGCTCGTAGGCGTCCCGGAAATGCCGGTGTGCGTTGAAATCGAAACGCCCCGCCAGCTTGATGGTGGCCTTCGAACCTGCCTTCTGAACCTGTGCTTGCATGATTGACTCCTGACTGCTGGGGAAACGTCGGTCAGACGCGTATCGCCCGCTCCGCCCCCAAGCGGGAGAGCACGCGTGATGCCATGTCGTCGAGCGGGACCACGTCGTCGACGCCGCCGAGGGCGATTGCCTCGCGCGGCATGCCGAAGACCACGCAGGTCGCCTCGTCCTGGGCGAACGTGTGAGCGCCCGCCTGCTTCATTTCCAGCATGCCGCTCGCGCCGTCCTTGCCCATGCCCGTCAGGATCACTCCCAAAGCATTGCGACCGACCACGTTGGCCGCGGATCGGAACAGCACATCCACGGACGGGCGGTGACGGTTCACGGGCGGCGCCTGCGACAGCTCGGTGACGAAATTCGCACCGCTCCGCGCGACCAGAAGGTGCGAATGGCCCGGTGCGATGTAGGCGTGGCCAGGAAGAATACGCTCTCCGCCCTGGGCTTCCGACACCGTGATCTTGCACTGCGAGTCGAGGCGCTGCGCGAACGACTTCGTGAATGCCTCAGGCATGTGCTGGGCGATGAGGATACCCGGACAGTCCGCCGGCATGCGAGTGAGGAACGCCTTGATGGCCTCCGTGCCGCCCGTGCTGGCGCCGACGATGATGAGCTTTTCCGTGGCCGACACGCGCGACAGCGACACCGGCAGCACCACATCGGCGCTGTTTGCCGGCGATGTATCGAGCGGTTTGCTGCGGGCCACACGGGCGTTTGCCGCGATGCGGACCTTCTCCACGATCTCTCGGGCGGATTCCTGCATCCCGTTCTGGATATCGAACTTGGGCTTGGCCACGAAGTCGACGGCACCGAGTTCGAGCGCCTTCAGCGTCACTTCCGAGCCGCGGGCCGTCAGCGAGGACACCATGACCACCGGCGTCGGCTTCAGCCGCATCAGGCGGGACAGGAACTCCAGCCCGTCCATCTTCGGCATCTCCACGTCCAGCGTAATGACGTCCGGCTCGGTATCGCGAATGATCTCGCGAGCCACGATCGGGTCCGGCGCGACACCCACCACCTCGATGTCCGGCGCCGTTTCGAGCAGTTGCTTGAGCACCTTCCGGATGAGAGCCGAATCGTCGACCACGACGACCCGGATCTTCCTGTCCTTGACTCGTAACGCCTGGGGCAATGCGCTCATGTAAAGAGCTCCACATCGCCGCTGACGGGGGCGACGCGAAGACGCTTGGCGTAGTCGCTCTCGCGCGCCGCCAGCGTATCGTTGCGCGTGGAGCGCAGCTTCTTCACCATCACCTTGCCCGTCCTCGGGAAGTAATAGACCTTGCGGGGGAATTCGTCGAGGAGGTCCTTGGCCATGATCGGAATGTTCTCCATCGAGAGGTAACCCATCACGAACGCGGCGTTCCGCTGGCCGACGTTCGTCACGGTCATGCCGCCCAGGACGTTGCCGCCGCCGAAGACCTTCGCTTCGAGGAAATTGCGGCGCGCCCCGAGCTTCACGAGCTCGTTGATCAGCAGTTCCATCGCATACGTGCCATAGCGCGCCGATGACGAGAGCGGCGTTCCCGGCTCCGCCGTGGAGGCATCCGGCAGCATGAAGTGGTTGATGCCCCCGATACCGGCGGCAGCATCACGAATGCACGCGGCCACGCACGACCCGAGGGTCGTCACGAGCAGCATGTCGTCACGCGTCACGTAGTACTCGCCCGGCAGGATTTTCGCAGCCTGGCTGTCGAACGTGCGGTCGTAGTAGAGGTTGGTGGCGAGCGACTCGACCGCGGCATCAAACGCCATTGCTGCCCCGCTTCTGGACGAGGTCGTAGACGGTCTTGCCGCGCAGATGAAACAGGTCGGACACGTGGAACAGACTTTCCGAATGCCCGACGAACAGCAGCGCGTCGGGCTGCATCAACGGCGCGAATCGCCGGAGGATGGCGGCCTGCGTGGGCTTGTCGAAATAGATCATCACGTTGCGGCAGAAGATGGCATCGAAGCTTCCCTTGACCGGCAACGGGCTCGACAGCAGATTCACCTGCTTGAATGTCACAAGACGCGCCAGTTCCGGACGCACCTTCACGTAGCCTTCCTGGTTACCCGTCCCGCGCATGAAGAAGCGCTTCATGCGCTCCGCCGACAGGCGTTCCACGCGTTCCAGCGGGTAGACGCCCGACTGGGCCTTCGCGAGCACATTGGTATCCAGATCGGACGCCAGGATCGTCACTGGCACATCGAAACTGCCGAGTGCCTCGACCACCGTCATGGCCAGCGAGTAGGGCTCCTCGCCCGTCGACGATGCGCAGCACCAGATGGACAGAGTCTTGCCTTTCCGGGCGGCCAGATGCTCGCCCAGGATCGGAAAGTGATGCTGTTCCCGGAAGAAGGACGTCAGGTTCGTGGTGAGCGAGTTGGTGAAAGCTTCCCACTCGGCATCATCGGCCTCCCCGCTCTGGAGAAACCGGATGTACTCCGAGAACCGGGACATGCCGAGCGCGCGCAGCCGGCGTGCGAGCCGGCTGTACACCATGTCCACCTTCACTGGAGACAGTGAGATGCCGGCGCGCTTGTAGATCAGCGTGCGCACCGATTCGAAATCCGCCGGGGTGTACTCGAACTCCCGGGCGGCTTCGCGATCCGTCGACGCCGGTGGCTCTGCCCGCGAAGGGGCAGTCGCCGCAGCACTGCGCATCATGCAGTCGCTTCGTCGACGAGCGCCATGTCGGCCGAGAGCATCAGCCGCTCGATATCCACCAGAATCAGCATGCGGTCCTCCACGGAACCGATGCCGGTGAGGTATCGCGTGTCGAAGCTCGAGGAGAACTCGGGCGCCGCCTTGATCTGTGACGGCTCCAGGGTCATGACGTCCGACACGCTGTCGACGACGATGCCCACCACGCGGCTGCCGAGATTCAGCACGATCACGACCGTGAACTGGTTGTACTCCGCCTTGCCGAGCCCGAACTTGATGCGCAGGTCGACGATCGGAACGATCACGCCGCGCAGATTGATCACACCCTTGATGAATTCAGGGGCATTCGCGATGGTCGTCACCGCGTCATAGCCGCGGATTTCCTGCACCTTGAGAATCTCGATGCCGTACTCCTCGACGCCCAGCCGGAACGTCAGGAACTCCCCCGCGGCGCGCGCGGAATCCGCGCCCGCCTTCCCCATCGGGTCATGCGTTTCCATCTTCATGGTCATGCCTTCCAGTTGTCGCTGCAGGTATTAGCGACCGCGCTTGCCGAAACTTGACGTGCGGCACCGCGGTCCCGTCCCGGACGCTCGGCACCACCGGCACACGGCGGAACGAGACCAAGGAATCATTGACTTGCGAACCAGCGGGCCGGGATCAGAACTCCGCCCATTCGCCGTCCCCGCCGCCGGCAGCGATTGCGCCTCGGGCACCAGCGGCCTCGCCGTCCCGACGCTTCGCGGCCGGCTTGGCCTTGGGAACCGGCTTTGCCGGCAGACGACTGACGTTCTTCGCGCGATCCGGCCCGCGCCGCTCGGCGCGGCCGTCCCAGCCAGCCCCCACGACACGGGAATTCTCCTGAAGGCGGTAGGCCGTCACGGCCTGGGTCAGCGTCTGCGCCTGTTCCTCCAGGCTCTCCGCCGCGGCCGCGGCCTCTTCCACCAGTGCCGCGTTCTGCTGCGTCACCTCGTCCATCTGCGTGATCGCCTGGTTCACCT
>LNFM01000548.1_pt1 | contig 92853 bp, 75 predicted proteins | sample 596031 | NCBI WGS metagenome assembly LNFM01 (sample SAMN04254537, study PRJNA301005) | activated carbon metagenome | isolation source: dual media filters at the Ann Arbor, Michigan drinking water treatment plant | place: USA: Ann Arbor
AGCGGCTGCTTACGAATTCGCACGCAGCCACTTTTCGCCTCGTCGCTGCTTCGAATCACTCCTCGAGTGGATCCTTCATAAGCGGTAGTCGACAAGCTTTACAGGGCACCTTTGCGTCAAGGCGAAACAGCCACGCTTTCGAGGCGCAGAAATGTTACTGAGTGTGAAATATGCATTAGCTTGCGCACAGTCGGAGCATTACGTCACGTTCGGATTTTCTTACACATATTGCGGATGTGCGTCGTGTACGGAACAAGTTTTTGATTTTATGTATGAAGTTTGCCCGGCACGCATCCTGCTTTCTCAGGCCCGTCGGCATCTTTCGACCATACAAGAAGGAATTCCCATGGAACACACGTCATCCTGTCAGCGCAAGCCGCTCTCCGCGGCCATTGCCCTGGCCCTTTGTTGTCTGTCCGGCGGCGTTGCCGCAGCCCCCATCACCTACGGCAACATCACGCTCGACGCCACCTACTCCCTTGGCGCAGGCGGCATACAAGACGGCATGACCGATCCGAACACGAGCATCTTCTCGAACGCCAACGGCGCCGACATGTTCCTCTCCACCGGCGATGCGAATGGCAGCGTCTTCTTCCATACCTACGGCTTCACCGGCACCCCGACCTACTTCGGGGCGCGCGCCTCGGGTGAAGGCGTATTCACCGCCTTCACTCGTGCGACATACTCGAACACCTTCACCAATACGCTCGGTGTCGCTGCGCCGTTCATCTTCAGCTTCCTGGTCGATCAGGGTGAAGTCGGCTTTACCGGCGGCGGCAACGGCTCTGCCGAGATGATCCTGCGATTGAAGGTCAATGGCACCGACGTCGCGCGCGACAAGACCACCATCAACATCAACAACGGCGCGACCACCTGCGCCGAGGACGACCGCGGCACCTTGGGCGCCTACATGGGCTGCGCGACATCGGACGCTGCCCAAGGCTCGGGCGGCAACTCGCAGACCTTCAGCATCAACGTCGGCACGTTCCAACCGAACGAGTCGTTCACGCTCGACTACGACATCATCGCCAGCGTTTCGGGCAGCCTGACCAGCGGCTCAGCGGGCTGCGACACCGGCTACGGCGACAACGGCTATGCCGAACTCGGGGATATCGCATTCACCGCGTTCAACGGCGAGGGCCCTGGTTGCGGCGGCTATGGCGTCTCGCGTTCCGGCGACCCCTTCGGCGGTCCCAACGGTTTCGACCAATTCGGCAACCCGATCTCCGGATTCCCGGGATCGCTGCAAGGGCAGTTCAGGCAGGCTCAGATTCCCGAGCCGAACGCGCTTGCCCTGCTCGGCATCGCCGGCCTCGCGGCAGGCGCGGCTTCTCTGCGCAAGCGACGCCGCAAGGAAAGCTGATCCGGCGGCAAACCCGACAACGGCATCTTCGGATGCCGTTGTTTTTTCCTGCACGCCAAGCTAACGTCCAGGCGTCATGTCACGCGTTCTATTCTGCTGGGAGCTGGGGGGCGACTACGGCCACCTCTCCAGACAACTGCCGGTCGCCCTCGAACTGCAGCGCCGCGGTCACGAGCCGGTGTTCGCTGTGCGGGATCTCACGGGGGCCGAAGCCATTCTGGGGCACCACGGCCTGCGGTGGCTGCAAGCGCCGCTGTGGATCGGACAACTGACGAATCTGCCGCCGGCGATCAGTTATCCCGAACTGCTCATGCGCTTCGGCTTCCTGGATGCGCGCGGCTTGACCGGCATTTGCCGCGCTTGGCGCAATCTCATCGAACTCGTCTCGCCGCAGGCGCTCGTTCTCGACCATGCGCCGACCGCCCTGCTCGCAACTCGTGGCCTGGGACTGCCGCGCCTGAACCTCGGTGACGGTTTCTGCATACCACCCCGACTGCGACCGTTGCCCGCGTTCCGCTGGTGGCAGCGGGAGAACGCCGCGCGGCTGCAAGACTCGGAACGCCATGCCTGGCAAACGGCGAACCAGGTCCTGATCACGCTCGGCGCGCCGCCGCTGGTCGATTTCTCCGAAATCGCGGTCTGCGACGCGAACGTTTTCTGCACGTTTCGCGAGCTCGATCACTATCCGGAACGGCCGGACGGCGACTATGCCGGCCCGATTTTCTCGCTGGGCCAGGGTGTTCCCGTAAACTGGCCGCAGGACGGCGAACAGCGGATCTTCGCCTATCTCAAGCCAGGCTTTCCAGACCTCGAACGCGTGCTGGAAGCGCTGAGCAAATCGCCAGCATCAGTGCTGGCTCACGTTCCTGGCGCGTCGCGACAGATGCTCACGCGGTTCAGCACCGCGAACATGGCTGTATCGGAGCGCCCGCTCGACATGCAGCAAGCCAGCACGCAGTGCGACCTGGCCGTCTGTCACGGCGGCGCCGGCACCACGGCCGCGATGCTGCTCGCGGGCAAACCGTTGCTGCTGCTGCCGATGCAGATGGAGCAGACCATGACGGCCAAGCGCCTCGAGACGCTGGGCGTGGCGCTCGCCATGCCACGGGAAGCCGTCGCGCAGGCCCCTCGTTTCCTGAAGCGCACGCTCGCAGAGCCATCCCTCTCGGTGCGGGCGCGCAGTTTCGCGCTCGACCACTCGGACTACGACCAGCGTGCAACCGTGCACCTCGCCGCCGATCGCTGCGAGTCGCTCTTGTCCGCCGTACGGTAATGCGCCCCACCTTTACCGTCGCCATCGCGAACTACAACTACGCGCGCTATGTGGGCGAGGCGATCGAGAGCGCGCTCGCTCAGGACTATCCCCCCGAGCTTTTCGAGGTGATCGTGGTCGACGACGGCTCGACGGATGCTTCACGCGAAGTCATCGAGCGCTATCGTGATCGCCCGGGCGTGCAGATCCGGTTCCAGGAGAACCGAGGCCAGTCGAGTGCATTCGAGACGGCCGTTCAGGCGGCGCGCTTCGACTACGTTTGCCTGCTCGATTCCGACGACCTGTACCTGCCGACCAAGCTCGCACAAGTCGCCGCGCGGATCGAGGCCCTCGGCGCCAGCCCGGAAACGCTCTTCCTGTGCCACGATCTCGAGATCCGCGACGACGCCGCGGGCGCGACGCTCCAACATACCTGGCTGCAGACCATGCGGGCCGACCGGTACGGCGAGTCGCTCGATCCGTCTCGCCTCGATTCTCTGTACCCGTTTGCCAACCCGTCGGGCGAAGTGTTCGGGCGCCCCTTGATCGCCGCAATCCTGCAGGCGCTTCCGCCCTGGGCGTTCCCGCGGGGGACGGACACCCCCGTATGCATGGCCGCCATGCTCAAGACCTGGCGCATCGACTATCTGCATCAATGCCTGAGCGTCTATCGGGTGCACGGCAAGAACGAGGTCGGCCGGGTCGTGGACGGACGTTACAGCGTCGGACTGCGCTGGCGCACGCGAACGCCGAGGCTTCTGAGTTTTCTGGAACGTTGGGTCGACACGCTGGCGCTCGAAGGCGTAGAGCGATCCAAACGCCTCAGCTGCCTGCACAAGATCGAGCGCATGAGCCGGGTGCCGGCGCCCTCGAGGGGCACGAGCCCGCCACTGGTGTCGATTGCGATCCTGGGCGATCGTCCCGAACCGATCGCCCATTCGGCGCAGTCCGTCCTGGACCAGTACCACCCTCGCATGGAATTGCTCGGCCCCGCCGGCCTGGTGCCACACCACAACGCGACGAGCGCCGTCGCGGTCGTGCCTTACGACGCTGGGCCGACGCAAGACGAGTTCGCTCAGATGACGGCGGCCTATCGCGCCGCGAGCGGCGACTATATCGTCTTCGTGCGTCAGGGCGATCGGCTGGACCGGGGATTCGTCGAGCAGCACCTTCTGTTTCGCCTGCATGGCGCGCTGGTCGGCGTCAGTTGCAGCGACGTCCGGCTCGTCAGCCCTGCGAATACGCTCATCCATGCCGATGTCTTCGCCAACTCGGGCGCATGGAAGCAGCCCCTGCAGCAGGTGCCGCCCTTGGCCACCGGATTGAAGGACTGGATTTTCTCGTCCGCATCGGCCTGCATGCTCCGGCGCAGCGCGCTTCTGGATCGACTCTTCGATCCGGCGCAACCGCTCAGTGCCGCGTTGCGCGCCGCGGGGCTGTGGTTGCCTCTGATGTTGCAGCACCATGCGGCAGGCGTGCTCAGGATTCGCGAGACGCTATCGAGTTCGGTCATCGGCGACGGCGCCGCGGCGAGTTACGGCTACGTCTCGGCACCCTCGCATGCGAACGGTGCGATCCTGCAGCCGCCATTGCGGGATGCCTGCGAGTGGTTTGCCGACTTCCATCGCAGGGAACACGCGCTGTTCGCGACCTGGCTACCGCCGACCTGGCACCAGCGCTTCGAGGCGTGGCTGAAACAGCAGCGCGAGGCAGCGAACTAGGCGGGGCGCGGACACCTCGGCGACGCGCCCTGTTCGCGCGACGCGAACGTCATCGCCGGCTCAAAGCCAGTCCCTGGCCGTCAGGAAATCCGTGTACAACCGCGCCTCGGGCGTGCCGGCTTCAGGCTTCCAGTCGTAGCGCCACTTCACGACGGGTGGAAGCGACATCAGGATGGACTCGGTCCGGCCTCCGGATTGCAGGCCGAACAAGGTACCGCGATCGTAGACCAGATTGAATTCGACATAACGGCCGCGCCGATACGCCTGGAAATCGCGCTCGCGCTCGCCGTAGTCGACGTCTCGACGAGCCGTGACGATCGGCTCGTACGCCACGAGAAAGTTGCGTCCCACCGACTGGACAAGCCCGAAGCAGGTGTCGAAGTCCGGGGCGTTCAGATCATCGAAAAAGATACCGCCGATGCCGCGCGGCTCGTTGCGATGCTTGAGAAAGAAGTAGTCATCGCACCACGTCTTGAAGCGCGGATGCAGATCCGGCCCGAAGGGTGCGAGCGCATCCCGACACGTGCGATGAAAATGGGCAGCATCGTCGTCGAATCCATAGTAGGGCGTGAGGTCCATCCCGCCGCCGAACCACCACACCGTCGCCTCCCCTTCGCGCGTTGCCATGAAGAAACGCACGTTCATGTGCACCGTCGGCACATACGGATTGCGCGGGTGCAGAACGAGCGACACGCCCATCGCTTCGAAGGCCCGCCCGGCCAATTCCGGACGGGAAGCCGAGGCCGAAGGCGGCAGTCGCGCCCCCTGGACGCGAGAGAAGTTCACGCCCCCGCGCTCGAACAAGCCGCCCTCTTCGACCAGGCAGCTCACGCCGCCTCCGCCCTCCGGGCGGGTCCAACTGTCGCGCCTGAATGCTCGCCCGTCCAACTGCGCCAGACGCCCGACGATCGCTTCCTGGAGGGAGACGAAAAAATCGTGAACCGGGCGGGAATCCATGGCTTCGGATCAGAAACTGCCGACGAAAGCGTCCTGGCTGCGCGAATACTGCCTGTTGCTCTGCGCCGGATTTCGATTGACCAGAGGGCGCCCGTACAACGGATGGGTGATGCTGCGGATCTCGTGCTCGAGCGTCATCAGCGGACGACGGTCGGTCGGATCCACGATGCTCTTGAAGCGGTACTGGTACTGATCGCTTTCCTCGGTGATCAATCCATGTTCCTGCAGGTAGCGATGCGGCCCGGAGAAGTCGACAAGATAGAGCTGAAGATGATGACCGTCGTACTCGGGCAGCTTCTCGGGGGTCTCGCGGAAGAACAACTGCTGTGCGCGGCCCACCAGCACGATGGCGACTTCGGAGCCTCGCGTCACCTCGCAGCGCGCCTTGGCGCCGATGACCTCAGCATAGAAGCGCGCAATGCCCGCCGCGGTGCCCACCGGCACCAGAAACTCCACATAGGGCATGCCGATCCCGACGCCTCCCAACTCCGGCGACGGCGCATGCGCGCGGAATCGATTGCCCCAGGGGCAGGTGACTTCGACGAAGTCGGAGCGGTCGGTAAAGCGAAACTGCGTGCCATCCAGCCTCGGTGCCACCGCCTGCAGCCGCGCGCAAAGCGCCGCGAGGTCGGGGACCACGACACCGATCGTGCCGCTGATGCGTTGCGCACTACCGGTGGGCAAATGAATCTGGCTGCGGCCGATGTTCACCCACATGTTGTCCACGCCAACCATGAGGTAAGGATCGCGCGTAAAGCCCATGCCCATCATGTAGAAGATGGTCGCCAGCCTTTGGTCGGGCTGGCGCAAATTGAGATGTTCGAGCTGAACCGAATTCCCGGAATCTTCCTGCGACCGTTCGAAGCGCTGTGCCATGCCAGTCCTCCTCATTTGCAGAGAGCCAAGTAGCGAGTACGAAGAACCCTTCAGCTGCGCCGTGCGGCGTTCGCCGCACGGTGACCGATATCGCGACGCATCTGCATGCCGTCGAAGTGAATCTGATCGACGACCTCGTAGGCGCGCCGCTGCGCGAGCCGGACATTGTCGCCGAGCGCCGTGACGGTCAGCACACGGCCGCCGCTGGTCACGATGCGCTCTCCGGTATTGACCGTTCCGGCATGAAACACGTGCGCATCCTCGAATACCGCATCCGGGAGACCCGTGATCGCATCGCCCTTGCGGGGCGACTCAGGGTAGCCGTGCGCCGCCATGACGACCGACAAGGCGACCCGCCGATCCCATTGCGGCTCGACCTTGTCGAGCGTGCCGTTCAGGGCCGACTCGACCAGCGTGATGAAGTCCGACTTCAACCGGACCATGATCGGCTGGGTCTCCGGATCGCCCAGACGACAGTTGAACTCGAGCACGTTCAACCGATCGCCCTGGATCATGAGGCCGGCATACAGAAAGCCTGTGTACGGCGTGCCGGCGGCAGCCATGCCGGCGACGACAGGATCGATCACTTCACGCATGACCCGCGCGTGCATGCGGGGCGTCACCACCGGGGCGGGCGAATACGCGCCCATGCCCCCGGTGTTCGGGCCCTCGTCGCCGTCGCGCAAGCGCTTGTGGTCCTGGCTGGTTGCCAGCGCCACCACGTTGCGGCCGTCCACCATGGCGATGAAACTCGCTTCCTCGCCGGCCAGGAATTCCTCGATCACGACACGAGTGCCTGCCTGCCCCATCGCCCCCCCCAGCAGCATGGCGTCGACCGCCGCATGCGCTTCGTCCTTGGTGGAGGCCACCACCACGCCCTTGCCGGCGGCCAGGCCATCGGCTTTCACGACGATGGGCGCGGGACGGCTGTCGATGTACTGGTGCGCTTCGGCCGCTGATTCGAACGTCGCGTAGTCGGCGGTCGGAATGCCGTTGCGGCGCATGAACGCCTTGGCGTAATCCTTGGAGCTTTCGAGCCGGGCAGCGGCACGTGTCGGCCCGAATATCCGCTGATCCGCCGCTCGAAAGGCATCGACGATGCCTTCGGCGAGCGGGGCCTCGGGACCGACCACCGTGAAGGCGATGCGCTCGCTTCGAGCGAAATCGAGCATCTCCGCGACAGTGCCGCAAGCGACATTGCAGCACCCCGCTTCCGTGGCCGTGCCGGCGTTTCCTGGCGCAACGAACACCCGCGTGGCGCGCGGCGATTGGGCCAGCTTCCACGCCAGGGCGTGCTCGCGACCACCCGAACCAACGACCAAAATCTTCATGATGCTGCCATCCACTCGATCGTAGAGAACCCGTAGCCGCGGCTCACGGTTGCTTGCCGTCCCTGTCAGTGACGGAAATGACGGATGCCCGTGAAGACCATGGCCAATCCGTGCTCGTCGGCCGCCGCGATGACTTCCTCGTCGCGCATGCTGCCTCCGGGCTGCACGACGGCGCGCGCGCCGGATTGCGCCAGCACGTCCAATCCATCGCGAAACGGAAAGAAGGCGTCGGATGCAACCACCGAACCGACCAGGGACAATCCCGCGTTGGTTGCCTTGATCGAAGCGATGCGCGCCGAGTCGACCCGACTCATCTGGCCCGCGCCCACTCCGAGCGTACGACCCTCGCCGCAGAACACGATCGCATTCGATTTGACGTACTTCGCCACCCGCCAGGCGAACAGCAGATCCGCCAATTCGGCGGGACTGGGCTGGCGGCGAGTCACGCAGCGCAGATCGCCGACGCCCGTGGCAGCCACGTCGGGGCTTTGCAGCAACAGTCCGCCGCCGACCCGCTTGATGTCCCAGGCATTGGCGCCCGCAGCGAGCGGGATTTCCAACACGCGTATGTTCGGCTTGCGCGCCAGCACCGTGATTGCTTCCGCGGTGACCTTGGGCGCGATCAATACCTCGACGAACTGCTCGGACACGGCCTCCGCCGTAGCCGCATCGAGTTCGCGGTTCACCGCAATGATGCCGCCGAAGGCTGAGGTCGGGTCGGTCGCGAAGGCGCAGCGATACGCTTCCGTAACCGAGGCAGCCACAGCGACGCCGCAGGGATTCGCGTGCTTCACGATCACGCAGGCCGGTTGGTCGAAGCTCTTGACACACTCCCATGCCGCATCGGCATCGGCGATGTTGTTGTACGAAAGCTCCTTGCCTTGCACCTGGCGATAAGCGGCCAACCCGCCCGGGGAGGCGTTGAGGTCGCGATAGAACGCCGCATTCTGATGCGGATTCTCGCCGTAGCGCAAAGTCTGCACCCGCTCGAAGTTCAGATTCAGGCGCTGAGGGAACAGTCCCGGCTCGTCCTTGTCGTCCAGCGCCGTCAGATAATTGCTGATCGCACTGTCATAGGCCGCCGTGTGCGAGAAGGCCTTCTTGGCCAGCGCGAAGCGCAGCTTCGCGCCGATCGCTCCCTCGGAGGCCTCGAGTTCTTCGATGATGGCGGGATAGTCGGTAGGATCCGTGACGACGGCCACGTCTTTGTAGTTCTTCGCCGCGCTGCGGACCATCGCCGGCCCGCCGATATCGATGTTCTCGATGGCGTCATCCAGACTGGCGCCCTGCGCCACGGTGCGCGCGAAGGGGTACAGGTTCACGACCACCAAGTCGATCCCGGGAATGTCGTGCTGGCTCATCGCCTGCACATGGGCGGGAACGTCGCGGCGGGCCAGAATCGCGCCGTGGATGCGCGGATGGAGCGTCTTCACGCGCCCGTCGAGCATTTCAGGAAAGCCGGTGAAGTCGGCCACTTCGGTGACGGCGATGCCGTCGTCGCGAAGCGCTTTGGCAGTGCCGCCGGTCGACAGGATCTCGCAGCCATACCGGGCAAGGCAGCGAGCGAGTGCCATGAGCCCCGTCTTGTCGGAGACGCTGATGAGTGCGCGTTTCACGCTAGCCATGTCGCTAGTCCTCGGGCCGCGAAGTTCGTAACCATTCCGGACGCAGCGCTCCCCCCGCGATCACAACGAGTGGCGCCGACGCATTGAGCCTGTTCAGCCATGACTAGCCCTTGATCCCGTGCGTTTTCATTTTCTTGCGCAGCGTGTTGCGATTGATGCCCAGCATCTCGGCGGCATGCGTCTGATTGCCTTCCACCCGCGTGAGCACGGCCTCGATGAGTGGGCGCTCGACGCAGCTGATCACCATCTCGTACACGCCCTGCGGCTTCTCGCCGTCCAGATCGCGGAAATAGCCGTCGACTGCCTTGCGTACCGAACGCTCCAGATCGGTTTCATAGTTCATGCCGCAAGCTCCTCTCTTGCGCTTGTCGCGAATACCCAACCGCGGTCTTCCAGCCGCTTGAAATACGTCTCGAGAGCGTCGCGCTGGTCCGAAGCGCAATCCAGCCGATTGAACAGATGCCGAAACGGCACGCCTGCTTCGAGTCCTGTGGTGTACCACGATATGTGCTTGCGTGCGATCCGCACGCCGAGAAACTCGCCATAAAACCGGTGCAAGTCCTCGAGGTGCGCCAAGAGCACGCGCTTGATCTCCACCAGGGTGGGCGGCGCGGCGATCTGCCCATGCTTCAGGTAATGCTCGATCTCGCGGAATATCCAGGGCCTGCCCTGCGCCGCGCGACCGATCATCAGGGCATCCGCGCCGGTGCGCTGGAGAACGAACTTTGCCTTCTGCGGTGAATCGATATCGCCGTTGGCGATGACAGGCAGGGCAACGCTGCGTTTGACTTCGGCGATCGTGTCGTATTCAGCCTCGCCGCGAAACGCATCGGCGCGGGTGCGGCCATGGACCGCGAGGGCCCGGACGCCCGCCTGCTCGGCAATTCGAGCGATGCTTACCGCGTTACGCTGACTGCCATCCCAGCCGGTTCTGATCTTCAGCGTCACCGGCACATCCACGGCACTCACGACAGCATCGAGGATGCGCCCGACGAGACGCTCATCGCGCAAGAGCGCAGAACCCGCCGCCACATTGCATACCTTCTTGGCGGGACAGCCCATGTTGATATCGATGATGTCCGCCCCTCGATCCCGATTGAAGCGAGCCGCGTCCGCAAGCATCTGCGGATCCGCACCCGCGATCTGCACACTGATCGGGGCGACCTCGCCGTCGTGATCCATGCGCCGTTGCGTCTTCGAGGTCGTCACCAGGCTGGGATTGGATCCAATCATCTCCGAGACGGCGAGCGCCGCACCGAACGAGCGGCACAGCGTGCGAAAGGGCCGATCGGTAACGCCCGCCATGGGGGCAACGACCAGCGAACCCTGCAGAGAATACGGTCCTATCTGCACTGCCGAAGCGCCCGGGGAATAGACGGAGAGAAAGCCTGGAGAAGGGCGGTCATTCTAATCACATTCGGCGCCCCGCAAAAGCGCGGTAACGGTCAGCCCGGGTTGCCGAAGATCATGCGACGCATCAAGAAACGCTTGGGCGCGCCTGACGCATCGAGCAAAAACAATCCGAGACTGCGTCCCCAGGCGAGCACCGGATCGTCGTTCGAGAAACTGCGCACCAGCACATCCGTGAACAATGTCCCGCCCGCGCGATCGAAGCGTCGAGCCGCGCGATACCGGCGCAGCCCCTGCAGCAAGTCACCACCCGGTGCAGCACAGTCGGCGAGCGACTCCGAGAGCTCGAACGCGTCGCGCAAGCCGATGTTGAAGCCCTGACCGGCGACGGGATGCAGGGTCTGGGCCGCGTTGCCGATGAGCACGTGCCGGTCGCTGGCTATTCGATGCGCGTAGCGCAGTACCAGCCTGAACGATGCACGAGGGCCCCGCAGACGCATCCTGCCTATGCGCTCGCCGTACGCCCGCATCAGGGCCGACTCGAACTCGCCGTCTTCCAGAGCGAGCAAGCCCTCGGCATCGCTCGCCGGCACCGTCCAGATGAGTGCGTGTGAGCCGCCTAACGGCAGCAGCGCGATCGGGCCCTGACCAGTGAATCGCTCGTAGGCGTGGTCGCTCGCTGCCCGCTCACACGCCACCTCGGCAACGAGCGCATGTTGCTTGTAGTCCCGCTCCGTCGAGCGGGACTCCCGAAACAGATTGGCTCCGCCGTCGGCCTGTGCGACCACACGTGCGCTCAGTACGCGCTGTGCCGATGCCTGCTCGAAATGAACCACGGCGGCTTCGGGCTCGGTCTGAATGGCCGCAACCCGCGCCCCGGAGATGACATCCACACCGAGTACCGCGATGCGCGCCCGCAGCGCGTGCATGATGTCGGCGTAGGAAACGACATAGCCGAGCGCATCGATGCCGAGCTCCTCGGCGGTGAGCAAAGTGTGTCCGAATCGGCCGCGCTGGGACACGTGCACGACGCAGATAGGCTGAGCGTCCGTGAGGTGTTCCCAGACGCCCCAGCGCTTGAGGATCAAGTGCGAACCGTACGAAAGCGCGAACACCCGCGGGTCGCGACTTACCGCTTCGGGACTCGCCTCGAGCACCAGGCTATCGAGCCCGGCCAGCTTCGCGGCGACTGCGACGGACAGTCCCACCGGTCCGCCGCCGATAATCGCGATGTCGTGCATGGCGCGCCTCAATCCGAGCGCATGAGCGCTTCGATGTCGGACACCGATTTCGGCACAGCCGCGGTCAACACCTCGTTCGCGCTGGCCGTCACCACGACGTCGTCCTCGATGCGGATGCCGATATTCCAGAATGCCTGGGGGATGTCTTCGGCGGGACGAACGTAGAGGCCAGGTTCCACGGTAAGGACCATGCCTTCGACCAAAGGCTTCCACTTCCCCTCACTGCCATAGTCGCCGGCATCGTGCACATCGAGTCCGAGCCAGTGGCCGGTGCGATGCATGTAGAAACGTCTGTACGCGCCGCTTTCGATCAGACCGCCGACCCCTCCGCTGAGCAGACCCACATCCACCAGTCCCTGCGTGAGCACACGCACGGCCGCCGCATGCGGATCATTGAACGACGCGCCCGGACGCACCGCGTCTATGGCCTGCCGCTGCGCCTCGAGCACGATTTCATACAGCGCCTTGCGCTGCCCCTCGAAGCGCCCGCCCACGGGAAACGTCCGCGTGATGTCCGACGCATAGCCGTCGAGTTCGCAGCCCGCGTCGATCAGCAGCAGATCCTTGTCCTGCAAAACGCAGCGATTGGTCACGTAATGCAGCACGCATGCGTTCGCGCCGCCCGCGACGATCGAGGTGTACGCCGGCGCTTGAGCGCCGTGGCGAGCGAATTCGTGCAGGATCTCGGCCTCGATCTCGTATTCGTGCATGCCTGGGCGCACCGTGCGCATCGCCCGCCGATGGGCGCCAGCCGAGATGGCGGCCGCCTTGCGCATGGTCTCGAGTTCGTACCCGTCCTTTACCAGACGCATCTCGTCGAGGTGATTGCGCAAGTCCACGACCTCGGAGGGCGCACGCACCCCGGTGCGCACCATCGCGCGCACGGCGTTCAGCCAGGATGTGAGCCGCGCGTCCCACGCCGGATCGGCGCCCAGGCTGAAGAACACCCGATCCCGGTCACCGAGAAGCTTGGGCATCTGCTCGTCGAGCGCCTCGATCGGAAAGGCCTCGTCCATGGCGAAAGCGGTGCGTGCGCCCTGCGGGCCGTATCTGAAGCCGTCCCAGATCTCCCGCTCCTCGTTCTTGCTACGGCAGAACAACAGGCTGCGCGGTTCGCTCCCTCCGATCAATACGTATACGGCCTCGGGCTCGGTGAACCCCGTCAGGTAGTAGAAGTAGCTGTCGAACCGATACGGGTAGTGCGAGTCCCGATTGCGAGCGCGTTCAGGGGCAGTCGCCACAATGGCGACTGCGTCGCCGATCTTCGCGGCCAGACGGGCTCGTCGGGCGATGTAGGCGTCCATGGAAGTCATCGCACTGCTCCGAAATTGCATGTGATCATGCCGGTCGCGGCATCGCGACGCACGGCATGCGATTGCATCACTGTGGCGCCCCTCGCACAAGGCTTGCTGCAGAAAAGCCGCAGACGGCCCCGCGACCGCTGAACCCGCTCAAGGCCCGCACCGATCAACGCGCTGACAGGAGCGTTTGCAGACAGGCCAAGCGCTCCGGGGTGCCGATATCCATCCACAGGCCCCTGTAATGTTCGCCCGACACCCGCCCTTGCTCGGCAGCCTGATACAGCAGGGGCCCGAGCGGCCGGCGTTCGCCGCACCTGATCTGCGCGAAAAAAGCTGGCTGGTAAAGACCGATGCCGCTGAAGGTCAATCTGGAGTCGCCCGCACCCTGAACGCGTCCGGCTGCGTCGAGGGCAAAGTCGCCCTGTGCATGATGGTCGGGGTTATCGACCAGCACCAAGTGGACGCAGTCGGGTGCAGCGGCGTTTTGCAGACGCTTCGCGATGCTCGCCAGCGAGGCGAGATCGAACTCGCAGTAGATATCGGCGTTCAGCGCAATGAAAGGGCCGTCGCCGAGCAGCGGCAGCGCAGCGACGATGCCCCCTGCGGTCTCCAGCGCCGTCGCCTCGGGCGAGTAGGCAATACGCGCGCCCAGCTCGCGCCCGTCGCCGAGCTGGGCCATGATCTGATCGCCCAGATGCGCGACATTCACGACCACGTCGCGCACGCCCGCCGCGACGAGGCGCAGAATCTGCCACTCGATCAAGCTGCGCCCGCCGGCTTGAAGCAGGGGTTTCGGGATCCGGTCGGTCAGCGGGCGCATGCGCTCTCCGCGACCCGCGGCCAAGACGATGGCTTTCATGTCGTCGATCGAGTCGTGGTTCGGATCAAAGGCTGGTCGTCGAACCGGCGAGGCCGTCGAAACGCCAGGGTGCAGACATGCGGGCCGACGCCGGGGCGAATCGCAACCGGATCAGAAAAACTTCCGAGGAGAACTCACGACGAATCATGGCGGCGATCCTCGGCATCAGCGGGACAGTCGGCAAGCTAGAAGGTGTGGGCGACTTGACGGGTGCGCCCATGCATTTGATCGAGCAGGTCGGCCAGCGGGAAGAACTCACGGTACCGGCGCGTCGTCCGTTCCAGATAGTTCAAGACGAGCGGCATGTCCGCCAGGTAGCGCTCCTTGCCGTCCCTGTGCCACAGCCGAGCAAAGATCCCCAATACCTTCAGGTGACGCTGCACACCCATCCACTCGAAATCACGGTAGAACTCGCCGAAGTCGGCCGCAACGGGAAGGCCGGCATCGCGCGCCCTCGTCCAATAGCGAACCGCCCAGTCGATCACCTGCGCCTCGGTCCATTCGACATACGCGTCCTTCAAGAGAGACACCAAGTCATAGGTGATCGGTCCGTAGACGGCGTCCTGGAAATCCAGGACACCCGGTTCGGACGCCGTGACCATGAGGTTGCGCGCATGGTAGTCGCGGTGGACGAACACGCGCGGCTGCGCAAGATTGTTCTCGAGTAGAGCAGCCACCACGCCCGTGAGGGCCTTGCCTTGCTTCTCGGTCAGCGTTTTCTGCAGGTGGCGCTGGACGTACCACTCGGGGAAGAGATCGACCTCGCGCTTGAGCAAAGCGTGATCGTAATCGGGCAACACGCCCGGCCTGCTGGCAGCCTGGAGCCGCACCAGCGTATCGATCGCGGCAGGGTAGAGTGCACCGGCGTTGTGCGCATCGAGCTTGTCGAGGAAGGTCGCCGAGCCGAAATCGGTCAGGAGCAGGAAGCCCCGATCGACGTCGCGGGCAAGGATCGCCGGTACATTGACACCCGCTTCACGAAAGAGCTCCGCCACGCGAATGAATACGGCGCAGTCTTCGTGCGGCGGAGGCGCATCCATGGCGATGACTGTCCCGCCGCCCAGGCGCACGAAGCGGAAATAGCGGCGAAAACTCGCGTCTTCGGAGGCCGGCGACATGCTCGCGACGTCGACGTCGAGCGCGGTTGCTGCCCAGTTTCTGAGTTGCTCGAGCCGATCCATCGCGATTGCGTTGCCTTCCCGGAGCGCGGATTCTATCATTCGACCCACTCGATGCCCGCGATCGCACCGTCCGAGCGCCGCTCAAGCGGTCCGGAGCCATAGCCGGTCAGAACACACAGATTCCCAGCCGAAACAATGCAACCTACTGGCCTGCCACCGCTCGGCGCTCTCGTGCTGCTCATGCTCGCCGCGGAGGCTCAAGCTGCGGGCTCAGGATTGGGGCTCAAGCTCGATCCTCAATTGCAGCCGCCCGCTCTGACAGGCCAGGAGAAGCTCCCCGTTTTCATCGACGCCGATCGGCTCCAGGGCCATCAGGACCGCGACTTCGAAGCTCAGGGCAACGCGCGCTTCCGCACTCGCGACAAAGCCTTGTTCGCGGACTGGCTGCTCTACAAGAGTGCCGAAGACGAGGTCGAGGCTACCGGCAATGTGCGGCTGGAGCAAAGGGGCGATGTGTTCGAGGGCACTCGCCTGAAGCTCAATCTGGGGACGGAGCAGGGTTACCTGCAACAACCGACCTTCAGCCTTTCCGAGCAAGGCGCCCGCGGCGATGCGAAGGAATTCGTGTTCGTCGGCGAAAACCGCTACCGTGTCGATCAGGGGCGGTACACCACCTGCGGTCCCGGACAGGACGACTGGTTCATTCGGGCTCGCGACCTGGAACTCGACAAGAATACGGACATCGGCACGGCGCGAGACGCCAGCGTGGTCTTTCTCGGCCGGCCCATCCTGTACACGCCGTGGATGGATTTCCCGCTCAGCCAGAATCGCAAATCCGGGTTCCTGTCGCCCACGATCGCAACGAGCGGCAAGAGCGGCCCGGAGTTCTCGATTCCCTACTACTGGAACATCGCGCCTAACCGCGATGCCACCTTCACACCCCACATTCTGGCCAAGCGCGGTCTCATGCTGGGCACCGAATTCCGCTACCTGGAGCCCACCTATGACGGCGAGTTGCGCGTCGAGGCGTTGCCGAACGATCGCAGTTTCGACGGACAAGACCGGTATGCGGGTTTCGTGCGCCACCGGCACCTCCAGGGTCCATGGACGTTCCTGGTCAATGCGCAGAAAGTCTCGGACGACAATTACTTCCGCGATCTGTCGACGCAGATTCAGGCGACCTCGCTGACCCTGCTGCCGCGCGAGGCTCATGCGATTCGCGGCGGATCGCTCGGACAGAACGGGCACTGGACCTTGTCCGGTTTCGTGCAGCGTTGGCAAACCCTGCAGGATCCGCGCGCACCGATTACGCCGCCCTACGATCGTTTGCCTCAGATCTCGCTGGTGACGAACAGCTACGATGTCGCCAAGACCGACATCAACTTCACCGGCAGCTATGTCGACTTCGATCACCCTACATTGGTGAATGCGCGACGGTTCGTCGCCTATCCCAGCGTCAGCGTGCCGCTGCAGACATCCTTCGCGTATCTCACGCCCAAGGTGGGCCTGCACTACACCCGCTACGACATCGAGAACCGGCCGAGCACGCGGCTCACCAACGCCAGCCGCTCGGTGCCGATCTTCAGCACCGAGGGCGGCATGGTGTTCGAGCGCGACACCACCATTCGGGGCCGGAGTTATCTGCAGACGCTTGAACCGAAGCTTCTGTATGTCTATGTCCCGTATCGGAACCAGAGCAATCTGCCGAACTTCGAAAGCGGCCTCACCGACATCAACTTCGCATCCATCTTCAGCGAGAACCTCTTCAGCGGCCAGGACCGCATCAGCGACGCCAATCAGCTCACCATGGGCGTGACCTCCCGCCTGCTCGACCCACAGACAGGCATCGAACAAGTGCGGGTCGGCGTAGCACAGAGATTTCACTTCAAGGATCAGGAAGTGACGCTTCCGGGCGTGCCGGCCCGCACCGGCACCGCCTCGGATATTCTTGCCGCGCTGAGCGGCCGACTTACCCGCGACTTGGTGGCCGAAGTCGGTGTCCAGTACAACACCGAGTCTTCCCAGACGCGGAAATTCTCGCTCGGTGCGCGTTACCAGCCGGATGTCGGCAAAGTGCTCAATGTCGGCTACCGCATGACTCGCGGGATCCTCGAGAATGTCGACGTATCGGCACAGTGGCCGATCGCGCGCGGATGGAGCGGTGTCGGTCGCATGAACTATTCCCTGCGAGACAGCCGTATCGCCGAGGGACTGGCCGGCGTAGAGTACAACGGCGGCTGCTGGGTAGTGCGGCTGGTGAGCTATAACGTTGCTGTCGGCACGGGCGAGGCTTCGCGGTCGATTTTCCTCCAGCTTGAACTGAACGGAGTCGCCAGGGTCGGATCCAACCCGCTCGAAGTATTGCGCCAGAACATTTCCGGGTACACCAAAATCAATGAACCGCAGGGAAGCATCCTGCCACCGCTACGCTAGGCATGATCACTCTTAAGACGCTGTCCGCAACGGTGGCGCTGGCCGCCGTCTCGCTGAGTACCCTGGCTGCGGAGCCCAGTCCTGCCGCCCCGCGAACCGTCATCGGCGTAGACCGCATCGTCGCAGTCGTCAACGAGGACGTCATCACTCGCATCGACCTGCAACAGCAACTGCGGCTTGCCGCCGATGCCCTGAAGCGGCGAGGCACGCCCTTGCCTCCCGCCGACGTGCTCGAGAAGCAGGTGCTGGAACGGATGATCAGCCAGAAGATGCAGCTGCAGCTGGCGAAAGACAGCGGCCTGCGGATCGAAGACGGCGTGCTCGACAAGACGATCGCCCGCATTGCCGAGCAAAACAAGCTGTCGACCGATCAACTGCGCGCGGCGCTCGAGCGCGATGGCGTGCCGTTTTCGCGCTTTCGCGAGGAAATTCGCGCCGAGTTGACCATCCAGCGTCTGCGCGAACGCGAGGTCGACAGCAGAATCGTCGTGACCGAAGGGGAAATCGACGCCTTGCTGCAGAGCATGGCAAGCAACGAAAGCCGCAGCACCGAATACAACTTGGCCCACATACTGGTCCGGGTGCCCGAACAAGCCACTGCCGAGGTCATCCAGGCCCGTCAGGCCCGAGCCGAACAAGCGATTGCGCAATTGAAGCAGGGCGCAGACTTCGGGCAGGTATCGGCGACGTTCTCCGATGCACCGGAGGCGCTCAAGGGAGGCGTCCTGGGCTGGAGAGATTCGAACCGCTTGCCGAGCCTGTTCGTCGATGCCCTGAAGAATATGCAGGTCGGCCAAGTGAGTGCGCCCCTGCGCAGCGCGAACGGATTCCACATCCTGAAGCTCATCGAGCAGCGCGGCGCAGCGTCCGTACTGGTCAAGCAGACGCAGGCCCGCCACATTCTGATCCGCACGAACGAACTCATCTCCGAGAGCGAAGCGCGGAATCGTTTGCTGAGTCTGCGGGAGAGAATCGAGAACGGCACGGACTTTGCGGAACTCGCGCGGCTGCAGTCACAAGATGCCAGTGCATCCAAAGGCGGTGATCTGGGCTGGCTGTCGCCCGGTGACACCGTGCCGGAGTTCGAGCGCACGATGAACCAGCTCAATGTGGGGCAGCTCTCGCAGCCGATCAAGACCGAATTCGGCTGGCATCTGGTGCAGGTCCTCAACCGCCGCGAACAGGATATGTCCAAGGAACGCATCCGGCTGGACGCTCGGCAGTCGCTGCGCGAACGCAAGTCCGACGAAGCCTATCAGGAATGGTTGCGCCAGCTGCGGGACAAGAGCTACGTCGACATCCGTGCCGAAGAGCGGTGAGCATGACGACGCGGTCATCAGGCCAGACACCCGATCCGCTCTCGAACCCGGATCCCGGTGGGTTTCGATGATTACCCTCGCCCTCACGCCTGGCGAGCCGGCGGGCATCGGCCCCGAGCTGGTCGCAAAGCTGTGCGGGCGGACGTTGCCCGCGCGGATCGTGATCGTCGCCGATCATGACCTCATTCTCTCCCGCGCGCGCGCCATCGGCGTGGAAGCCGCGATCCCGCGTTGGGAGCAAGGAGTAGACGGCGCCAGCGAAGCGCTCAGTGTGCTGCATGTGCCATTGCGCGCGCCTTCGGTCGCAGGTCAGCTGAATGCCGCCAATGGCGCTTACGTACTGGAAACTCTGGAGCGCGCCATCGACGGTTGCCTCGACGGCACTTTCGACGGCATGGTGACCGGACCGGTGCACAAGGGCATCATCAACGAGGCGGGCATTCCCTTCACCGGACATACGGAGATGCTGGCAGAGCGCTCCGGCACCTCGCGGGTAGTCATGATGCTCGCCGGGGGCGGCTTGAGGGTTGCATTGGCGACCACCCACTTGGCCCTGCGCGACGTCCCCGCGCGACTGACGGCCGAATCCCTGGAAGAAACGCTGCGCATCCTGGTTTCGGATCTGCGGCGGCACTGGGCCATCGCGCGCCCGCGAATAGGTGTTGCCGGCCTCAATCCGCACGCCGGTGAATCGGGCTATCTGGGCCGTGAAGAGATCGAGGTAATCACACCCGTGATACAGCGCCTTCGCAGCGAAGGTTTCGATATCGATGGCCCGCTGCCTGCCGACACGCTGTTCACGCCTGCGCGCCTGCAGAACTTCGATGCCGTCTTGAGCATGTATCACGACCAGGGGCTGCCGGTGCTCAAGTACGCGAGTTTCGGCCACGGCATCAACGTCACGCTCGGTTTGCCGATCATCCGCACATCGGTCGACCACGGCACCGCCCTGGACTTGGCCGGTACGGGCAGAGCCGACGAATCGAGTCTGCTCGAAGCGATCCATGCGGCGGCCACGATGGCCAGCAACGCAGCCGCGGCGGGTCGGCCCACCACCACGAGGACGACACAACAGGTCGGCGCTTAGGGCATGGGCTCACCCGGCCATCCTACTGGCGAAGCCTTGGGCCCGTCGTCAGGTGCGCATCGACCGCGCAAGCGCTTCGGCCAAAACTTCCTGGTCGACCGCTCCATCGTTCAGCACATCGTCCGGGCGATCGATCCTCAACCGAAGGATCGCATGATCGAGATCGGACCCGGACACGGCGTGCTGACCTATGCCTTGCTCGATTGTCTGGAACGCCTCGATGTCGTTGAAATCGACCGCGACTTAGCCGCCGAACTGGTGCGCAACGGCCCGCCCGAGCGCCTGCATGTCCATGTGGGCGACGCGCTGAAGTACGACTTTTCTACGGGCGGCGACCGCCTGCGTGTGGTCGGCAACCTGCCCTACAACATTTCCTCGCCGCTGCTGTTTCACCTGCTCGACTATTCGAGCCACATCCTGGACATCCACGTCATGCTGCAGAAGGAGGTCGTGGATCGCATGGTCGCGTCCCCCGGGGACAGCGCCTACGGTCGCCTGACGGTGATGCTGGGCTGCCGCTTCGAGATCGAACGTTTGATTCGGGTGCCGGCGGGCGCCTTTCGGCCACAGCCGAAAGTGGAGTCCGCTTTCGCTCGCCTGCGACCGCGTATCGCGCCCCCCTGCAAGCTCCTGGACAACGAGTTTTTCGCGCGCGTCGTCAGTCTCGCTTTCGGACAACGGCGGAAAACCTTGCGCAACGCGATCGCGCCGATCGCCGGCGACGAGGTGCTTCGAAGTGTGGGAATCGATCCCCAGGCACGGGGCGAAACGCTGTCGATCGAACAATTCGTCAGACTCGCCAACGCCGTCTACCAGGCCCACCGCGCGAACGATCAGCCCTTGCGCTGAACAAACTCGATCTTGTAGCCGTCCGGGTCTTCGACGAATGCGATGACGGTCGTGCCGTGCTTCATCGGGCCCGCTGGCCGTGTCACTTTTCCTCCCAGGCGGGCAACCTCATCGCAAGCGCGATAAGCGTCATCGACTTCAACGGCGACGTGCCCATAGCCCGTCCCCATCTCGTAGGATTTCGTGTCCCAGTTATGGGTCAGTTCCAATACCGCGGAACTTGCTTCGTCGCCATAACCGACGAACACATTGGTGAAACGGCCCTCGGGATACTCGCTGCGGCGCAGGATGCTCATCCCCAGGCACTTGGTGTAGAACTCGATCGAGCGATCGAGATCACCGACCCGAATCATCGTATGCAAGATACGCATCGCCGCCCTCCGTGGAGATTACGGGTCAGAGCTGAACCATTTCGAAGTCTTCCTTGCGAGCGCCGCATTCCGGGCAGGTCCAGTTCATCGGGACGTCTTCCCAGCGCGTGCCTGGGGCGATGCCTTCTTCCGGAATGCCGGCTGCTTCGTCGTACACAAAGCCGCAGATGAGGCACATATAGGTTTTATAAACAGCAGCGTCTACGCTCATCATGGCCTGCGGTCGAGGTTACGGATAGAATGATCGGCCGATTCTAATCGATATTTCAGCGGCGGCGAGACGCGATGAGTGAGACTCCTCCAATCGTACTGGTGTTCGCCGCGAATGATCCGAGCGGCGGCGGCGGAATGCAGGCGGATATCCTTACGCTCGCAAGCATGGGATGCCATCCCCTGCCGGTCATTACGGGAATCACTGTCCAGGACACCATCGGCGTCGAAGCGGTCATGGCGGCCGAATCCGAGTGGGTGGCCGACCAGGCGCGCTGCGTTCTGGAAGACATGCCGGTGGCGGCCTTCAAGCTCGGTGTGCTGGGCAGCGTGGAGAACATCGCAGCGATCGCCGAGGTCGTGTCCGACTATCCGGACGTGCCGCTCGTGCTCGATCCCGTCCTCGCTTCTGGACGCGGCGACGAGTTCGCCGGCGACGAACTGATCATTGCGATGCGCGAGATGCTGTTTCCACAGACCACTGTGTTGACACCCAACGTCGTGGAAGCGCGCCGTCTGCTCCAGGTCGAGGGTGACGATGCGGACGATCTCGACCAACTTGCGCTGGCGCAGCGCCTTATTCATTTGGGCTGCGAATATGTGCTCGTGACGGGCACGCACGCGAATACGCCCAAGGTGATCAATATTTTGTACGGCCAGCAAGGCATCTTGCGCACCGATTCATGGGAGCGGCTTGCCGGCTCGTACCACGGGTCCGGATGCACGCTGGCCGCTGCCGTCGCAGCGACCCTGGCGAACGGCTTGACGGTCGAAGAGGCCGTTCACGACGCGCAGGAGTACACGTGGCAGACGCTTCAAAAGGGTTTTCGTCCCGGGATGGGTCAGTACATCCCGGATCGTTTGTTCTGGGCGCGCAGCGCGGATGAATCCGATGAGTAGCCGATCACTCCGGGGCTTGTATGCCGTTACGCCGGATACTTCAGACACCGCCGCACTGATCTCCCTCGTCGGGGAGGCAGTGGCAGGCGGGGCTCGCCTGGTTCAGTATCGCAACAAGGTCGCCCCGCCTGAACTGCGCCTCGAGCACGCGCGCGCGCTACTCGCGATATGCCGCAAAGCACACGCGGCATTGATCATCAACGACGACACCGAGCTCGCCGTAAAGATCGGCGCCGATGGCCTGCACTTGGGGCGCGATGACGGCGACATAGCGGTCGCCCGGGCGCGACTGCCTTCCGCGATCATCGGAGCATCCTGCTACGCCGACGTCAATCTTGCCGTGGAAGCCAAGCGCTTGGGCGTCGACTACGTCGCGTTCGGCAGCTTCTTCGCCTCGTCCACCAAGCCAGGCGCTACGCGGGCCCCGCTTTCAGTCGTCCAGGAGGCGCGGCGCGCAGTCGACCTGCCGATCGTCGCCATCGGGGGCATCACTCTCGGTAACGCCCCTGAACTGATCGCTGCCGGAGTGGACGCAGTCGCGGTGATCTCGGCGCTATTCGATGCCGATTCGGTGCGCGAGACCGCTGGAAAGTTCGAAGCGCTGTTTACGAGGGCCGAAAGTTGAACAACGCAGACCTCTTCGCAAAATCGCAGACATTGATCCCGGGCGGCGTCAATTCGCCCGTGCGCGCGTTTCGCGCCGTGGGCGGAACGCCGGTATTCTTCGCGAGCGGATCGGGGGCGTGGCTCACCGATGTCGAGGGCCGCCGCTACATAGACTATGTGGGCTCCTGGGGCCCGATGATTCTCGGTCACGCGCATCCTGCCATCGTTGAGGCCGTTCAGGCAGCTGCTGCACGCGGGCTCAGCTTCGGCGCGCCAACCGCCGGCGAACTGCAAATGGCAGAGCTGTTGTGCAGCCTGATTCCCGGCCTGGAGCAGGTCAGACTGGTCAGTTCGGGCACGGAAGCGACGATGAGTGCGATTCGCGTCGCTCGCGGTTTTACAGGGCGCAGCTACATCGTGAAGTTCGAAGGCTGCTATCACGGCCATGCCGATGCACTGCTCGTCAAGGCGGGCTCCGGAGCCCTCACCTTCGGCCAACCCAGCTCCGCGGGTGTGCCCTCGGAGACAACGCAACACACCCTCGTGCTGCCCTACAACGATGCGGCCGCGCTCGAAACTGCGTTTCAAAAAATGGGCAAGCAGATCGCCGCGGTGATCGTCGAGCCGGTCGCGGGCAACATGAACTTGATTGCTCCCACCGGCGCATTTCTGCAGACACTCAAGGGACTGACCCAGCAGCACGGCGCCGTCCTCATCGTCGACGAGGTCATGACCGGCTTTCGCGTCGGGTTGCACGGTGCGTGCGGCTTGTACGGCATCGAGCCCGACCTGATCACGCTGGGGAAAGTCATCGGCGGCGGCATGCCGTTGGGGGCCTTCGGCGGCCGGCGCGAAATCATGCAGTACGTTTCGCCCGTCGGTCCGGTTTATCAGGCGGGTACGTTGTCGGGGAATCCTGTCGCCGTCGCGGCGGGGTTGGCGACGCTCGGCCTCGTCCGGACGCCCGGCTTCTACGAAAAGCTCGCTACCGCGACCGCGAGCCTCGTCACGGGTTTGACGGCCCGGGCAAAAGCGGTAGGCATCGAGTTCTCGGCGCAGTCCATCGGAGGCATGTTCGGGCTGTACTTTTCAGCCCGGGTTCCAGCCTCCTACGCTGACGTCATGCAGTGCGACCAAGACGCCTTCAATGCCTTCTTCCATGCGATGCTCGATGCAGGCATTTACCTTGCGCCGTCCGCTTTCGAAGCTGGCTTCGTGTCAGCGGCGCACGACAACGAGGTCATCGAACTGACGTTGCGCGCGGCCGAGCGCGCGTTTGCCGTCTTGGCGACGAGTCGCCGCTAAGCGCTGCGACCCTCTCTTGCGCGTATCTTTATCGAAGGCCGACCAGATACTCCGAAACCGCGGCGATTTCCCGATCCGTCATGCGCGCTGCCGCCCCGCGCATCATTTGGTTCGGATCGTTGGCGCGTTCCATCGAACGGAAGGCCTTGAGTTGTGCGGCGGTGTATTCGGCGAACTGCCCGGCGAGCCGCGGATACTGGGCCGGAATTCCAGCGCCACTGGGCCCATGGCAGCCGGCACAAGCAGGCACGCCTGTGGCGGGGTTGCCGCCGCGATAGATTTTTTGCCCCAGCGCGACGAGCTCTTTGTCCGACGCTCCTGCCGGCTTCGGTTTCTGCGCGGCGTAGTATGCCGCCACAGCCCGCATATCGTCCGCCGAAAGCGGTTGAGCCATCGACATCATGATCGCATTCTTGCGATCTTTATTGTTCTTGTAGTCCACAAGCTGCTTATGAATATACTGGGCATGCTGCCCCGCAAGATGCGGATTCGCCGACGTGGCACTATGTCCGGTGACACCGTGGCAGGCCGCGCAAACTTGAGTCGCGATTTTCTGCCCTGCGGCGAGATCCGGCCCCTTGGTTTCGGCCGCGAAGCTGCCGGTGGCTGCCATGATCGTGGAAAAGAGAACGGTCGCTACCGGGACCCTCATCGCGTGACTCCTGCGCGCACTACGGCGGATATAAAGCGCGCTATTCTAGCGCAAGCGAGCGAACCGGTGTCAGAACGAGACCGGCACCTGAGAGATTCATGAGCATATTCAGCCATTCCAAACTCGCCTTCACCGTTGCGGAAATGAAGCAGTTGCCTTCCGATTCGTTGGGAGAGGTGGCCTTCGCGGGCCGCTCCAATGCGGGCAAATCGAGCGCCATCAATACGCTCACCCACCGGCGCCGGCTGGCGTTCGTTGCACGGCAACCCGGCAAGACGCGCCTGATTCAGATGTTCGAGGTTACCCCGAGCAAGTACATCGTGGACCTCCCCGGCTATGGCTACGCGCGCGTCGACGAGGCGACACGACGCCGATGGGCCCGCTTGGTCGATCAATACCTCAAGGAGCGCCAGCCCTTGAAAGGCATGGTATTGATCATGGACATCCGACATCCTCTGACGCCCCTCGACCGTCACTTGCTGCAGTGGTTTCTGCCGCGGAAACTACCGGTACATATCCTCCTCACGAAAGCGGACAAGCTGACGCGCGGGCAGGCCAACAAGGCACTGCAGACGTTCGAGGCCAAGCTACGCGATGAGGGCATGGCCTGTACGGCTCAGCTCTTCTCGAGCCTGGCCGTCGCCGGAGTCGAACAGGCTCAAGCCACGGTTGCCGAGTGGCTCGCACTACCGCCACCTGCGGCGAAAAAAGTGGCCACCAAAAATAAAAGCCCCCGGCTAAAGGGGAGCAAAGCCGGGGGCAAAAATGCCTTAATTGGGATTAAGGCGCCCGCTCAGGGAGGAGAAGCGGGAGACGATGAAACATCGTCTGTTGGCTGAGACGCTTTCCCAACGCGAGAAGTTCCCAACTCCGGGCGAAACCTGAAGCCCTATCCAACACGCAGACAAAGGACATCGATGGTGACCGAGATCCGATCAGGCGAGTTTCCCACGACCCGGATGCGCCGAATGCGGCGCGACGGCTTCAGTCGTCGCATGATGCGGGAGTCGCGCCTAACGAGCGACGATCTGATCTACCCGGTGTTCGTGATGGAGGGCTCGAACCATAGCGAGGCAATTCCCTCGATGCCGGGGGTTAACCGCCTGACGTTGGATCGCCTGCTCGCAGAGGCGGAACGTTGTTTGACTTTGTCGGTACCCGCCATGGCGCTTTTCCCGGTGGTGGAAGCCAGCCTCAAGACCGAGGACGCTCGCGAAGCGTTCAACGAACGTGGCCTCGTGCCGCGAGTGGTCCGCGCGCTAAAGTCGCGGTTCCCGGAACTCGGGATAATCACCGACGTGGCGCTCGACCCCTACACGATCGACGGCCAGGATGGCCTGATCGATCCGTCGGGCTATGTGCTGAACGACGAGACGACCGAGGTGCTCCGGCTACAAGCGTTGGCGCATGCGGCCGCGGGAGTGGATATCGTAGCCCCGTCCGACATGATGGACGGGCGCGTGGGTGCCATTCGGGAAGCGCTGGACGCAGCGCGTCACCTACACACACGGATACTGGCTTATTCGGCGAAGTACGCCTCGTCCTTTTACGGCCCGTTCCGCGACGCGGTCGGCTCAGCAGCCAATCTCGGTGGCGGCGACAAATACACCTATCAGATCGATCCAGCCAACTCGGACGAGGCGCTACGGGAAGTCGCGCTCGACTTGGCAGAGGGGGCCGATATGGTGATGGTCAAACCGGGGCTTCCTTATCTGGACATCGTTCGGCGGGTAAAAGACGAATTCAAGGTTCCCACCTTCGTGTATCAGGTGAGCGGGGAATACGCGATGCTCAAGGCTGCCGGTCAGGCAGGCTGGATCGACGAGAAGAAATGTGTTCTCGAGGCCTTGCTCTCCATGAAACGCGCGGGGGCAGACGGAGTACTCACTTACTTTGCGCTCGATGTGGCGCAATGGCTACGGGACGATCGCTAGTCAGGCGATACGTTGCTCAGCATCCCCTCGAGAGCCGCGATACCTGCCCGTTGGAGCGGCCGCCCGAGGGGCGTCGCACGGATCGAGTGCCTGATGTCGCGCTCATCGAACACGGTGAGCGACACCGCGAACCCCGCATCATCGAATACGAAGACGGGTATCGGCTCTTCGTTCTTATTCACGAAGCGCCTGACCTGCGACGTTCGAAAGCGGACGCCCTCGTTGAGCAGGAAAATCTCCACCTCCTTGGCGCTGTCGGCGAAGAGTTGGATCTCGATGTCGGAGTGTCTGCCGGCGACTCCGGTGAGCACCGAGCCCACGAGGTGCGGGTTGAACTGCGCCAGACCACGCATCACGGTCAGCGCCTGCTCACGCAATTGCTTCAGGATGTCCCCGTGCTCGTCCTTCTGGTAGATCTCCCGATAAGCCGCCAGCGCGCGTTCGACCTCGACGTTATCCGGCATCGCCCGGGCATCCGCCGCCCCGGCTTGGCGAGCGGCTTTGCGCTTCGCATAGGCGAAATCGTCAACGCCGTCCTCGGCCATGATGCGAGCCGCGAGATGTGCGATCTGCTCGCGCAAAGCAGCTTGCTTACCGTTCGAACTTCGGGTCATAGCGTTCAGAAAAGTTGATTACGCACATCTTCGGGAGGTCGATCCGCATTCATCTGTCCCTCTGCGGGATCCTCGGGCGGCACGAACTCCTGGTAAAAGAATTCGCTGATCTTCCCATCCGCGGCGCGTAACCCCGTTTCCGGGTTTATTCGAAGGGAAACAATGCCCTGGGGAGGGGCCAATGGCTCCTCCGGGGCATTCTTGAGCACTTGGCCGAAGTACGAAATCCACATGGGCAAAGCCGCGTGGCCACCGGTTTCGTTCCGCCCCAGGGAGCGCGGGTTGTCGAATCCGATCCAGGCGACAGCGACCAAGTTCGGGTGATAACCGGCAAACCAAGCGTCCACGAAATCGTTGGTCGTGCCTGTCTTGCCCCCTAGATCGCTACGTCCCAGTTGCATCGCACGCGTAGCGGTTCCCGAGCGCACCACCTCGTGCAGCAGGGAAGACATCAAGAATGCGTTGCGTGCATCGATGACGCGCTCTGCATCCTGGCCCGCGCGCCGAGGATTCGCCTTGGCAATCAGGTTTCCGCGCTGATCCTCGATTTTTTGGATGAAATAGGGAGCGACTCGGTATCCGCCGTTGGCAAACACCGAATAGCCAGCGACCATCTGCATTGGCGTCACCGTACCGGCGCCGAGGGCCATCGTCAGGTAAGGCGGATGCAACCGGGGTTCGAATCCGAATCGGGCGATGTAGTCTTGGGCGTACTGCGGGGTAATGTCCTGCAAGATCCGCACGGACACGAGATTCTTGGATTTCGCCAAGGCTGTTCGCAGCCTCATCGGCCCCTCGAACGTCCCATCGAAGTTCTTCGGCTCCCAAGCCTCGGAGCCTGTCTGCCTGGCCTCGAAGCGAAGCGGCGCATCGTTCACCATGGTGGCCGCGGTAAACCCCTTTTCGAGGGCAGCCGAATAGATGAATGGCTTGAAGCTCGACCCTGGCTGCCTCAATGCCTGAGTTACGTGGTTGAACTTGTTTTTGTCGAAGTCGAACCCGCCGACCAGCGCCCGAATCGCCCCGTCGGCCGGATCGAGCGAAACCAGGCAGGCCTCCACAGCCGGCAACTGGCCGATCGTCCAGCCGGACTTTGCGTCCTGGTAGACCCGAACCACGGCTCCCCGCCGAATCTTCTGGTTGGCGGTGGCTTTCTCGCTCAGGGCCGCCTGGACGAACTTCAGGCCTTCGGGACGGATGACAATAGCCTCGCCGCCCCGGCGCAGGAGAACGTTGACCTGCCGCGGACCCGCTTGCGTCACAAGGGCCGCCTTAAGCTCGTCGCTATCGGGAAAGTCCTGCAGGATGTCCTCGACCGCGTCGTCCCCCAGGGCCGCGGGGATATCGACGTAGGCTTCGGGCCCCCGATAGCCGTGGCGCCGGTCGTAACTCAACACGCCTGCCCGCAGGGCCTGATAAGCGGCGCGCTGGTGGCGGCTATCCAGCGTGGTATAGACCCGAAAGCCCTTGTGGTAGGCATCCTCTTTGTATCGTTCGTACATCGCCTGCCGGATCATTTCTGCAAAATGGTCCGCGCGGATCTCGTAATCCTGCAGCACTCCTTTGATCGCGAGTTGCTCGCGTTCGGCCCCCCGATATTCGGCATCAGAGATGTCGCCTAACTCTCTCATGCGGCGCAGGACATACTGTTGCCGCAGCTTTGCCCGTTTCGGATTGGCGACCGGGTTGTACCGAGAGGGGGCTTTGGGCAGCCCTGCGAGCATGGCGGTCTCGGCCAAGCTCAAGTCCTTGAGGCTCTTCCCGAAATAGATCTGCGACGCGGCTGCAAATCCGTGCGCTCGCTGCCCAAGGAAGATCTGGTTGACGTAGAGCTGAAGAATTTCGTCTTTGGAAAGACTGTGCTCGATCTTGAAGGCAAGAAGCACTTCATTGAATTTACGCGTAAACGTCTTTTCCTTGGAGAGAAAGAAATTACGCGCCACCTGCATGGTGATCGTGCTCGCGCCCTGCCTCACCCCTCCGGACACGAAGTTCGACAGGGCCGCGCGGGCGACCCCTGCATAGTCGACCCCCCCATGGCGATAGAAGCGCTCGTCCTCCGCAGCGAGAATCGCCTTCTTCATCAGGTCCGGCACTTCGTCGATCTTCACCAGTGCACGCCGCTCTTCGCCGAATTCACCAATGAGCACACCGTCGGACGTGTAGACCCGCAAGGGGATCTTGGGCCGATAGTCGGTGAGCGATTCCAGGGACGGCAGGGTGGGATAAGCCAGAATAACGGCAAAAACCACCACCAGAACCGCAGCAAGAGGAAGCGCGAGCAGCGCGAAAATGATGATCAGAGTACGGCGCATGAAGACGAGAAACTACTTGAGGTTCCGGCAGACGCGTGAGACGCTACGCTAACAGCATGAGGGAACTCATTGCACTTGTTGCAAAAAATCCACAGCATTATAAGCCGCTAGCAACGTCGGGACTAATTACTTTACTTGCAAAATAATTTGTTGCTAGCATTTCATGTAAATTATACGTATTGCGCGTAACCTACCAATGCTCAAGGGAAAATTGAATTTCGACCTGGGCTTCTTAGGGGGGCTGTTCAAGGTTAAGACGCCCCCGATGATCGGCTGTGACATCAGCTCGTCATCCGTGAAGCTCGTCGAAGTGGTCGATGCCGGGAAGAACATTCTCCGGATCGAGCGCTATGCCATTGAGCCGCTTCCGCGCGATTCCGTGGTCGATGGAAACATCCAGAACCTCGACGCCGTCGCCGATTCATTGAAACGCGGCTACAAGCGCGCCGGTTTCAGCTGCAAGAACATTGCAATGGCCCTCCCTGCCTCGGCGGTGATCACGAAAAAAATCATCGTGCCCGCGGGACAGCAGGAGGATGAGCTCGAACTGACGGTCGAGACCGAAGCCAATCAATATATCCCGTTCTCCTTGGACGAGGTCAATCTCGACTTTCAGGTCCTGGGGCCTGCGCCGAATAGCCCCGACGACGTAGAGATCTTGATAGCAGCCTCGCGCAAAGAAAAAGTCGAAGATCGGCAGGCCGTGGCTGAAGCCGCAGGTCTGGGTCTTCGGACGGTCGTGATGGATGTCGAGTCGTACGCGACCCAAACGGCGTTCGAATCGATCGAACGATCCCTGCCGCAACAAGGCCGCGACCAGAACATCGCCATCTTCGACATCGGTTCGACTTTGATGAACCTCAACGTGATGCGCAATGGTCAATCGGTCTACAGTCGGGAACAACCCTTTGGGGGCAACCAGCTGACGCAGGAAATCCAGGGCGTCTTCGGACTGACACCCGAAGAGGCCGAAGCCGCCAAGCGCGCTGGCGGCCTTCCCGAAAACTACGAAGCGGAAGTGCTTGCGCCGTTCGTGGACACGCTGGGACTCGAAGTCGCTCGCTCGCTTCAGTTCTTCTTCGCATCCACGCAATTCAACCAAGTCCATCACGTCGTGCTGGCCGGCGGTTGTGCCTCCATCCCGGGCGTGGATGAAAGCGTCGCCAAGCGCACCCAGGTGAACACCTTCATCGCCAACCCGTTCACGGGCATGCAACTTTCCAGCAAAGTGCGCCCCAGGAGCCTGCAGGCCGACGCACCCGCGTTGATGGTTGCCTGCGGCCTCGCCATGCGAAGGTTCGATCCATCATGATTCGCATCAACCTGCTTCCGCATCGAGCGCTCAAGCGAAAAGCGCTGCAGCGGCAGTTCTTTACGGTTGCGATTGCCGTCGCCATGGTGGGCGGCGGGATCTGGTTCATCGTTCACAGCATGCTGGCCAACCAGATAGAGAACCAGGCGCAGCGCAACAAGTTCCTCGAAGAACAAATCGTGGAACTCGACAAGCAGATCGATGAAATCAAGAAGCTGCGCGAGCAGACCGCCCAGTTGCTCGCGCGCAAGAAGGTTGTCGAATCGTTGCAGGCCAACCGCGCGGAGTCGGTACATCTTCTCGATGAATTGGTACGACAGTTGCCCGATGGGGTCTACCTGAGCGCCGTGACGCAAACCGGCCAACGGGTCGCAATCACCGGCTTTGCACCGTCCAACGCACGGGTTGCGACGCTGATGCGCAACCTGGAGTCCTCGCCTTGGCTCGAGCAGGCCTCGCTCGTGGAAGTCAAGACGGCCCTCCAGAACAACCAGCGTGCATTCGGGTTTCAGCTGAACGTCGATATCGTTCGGACGAAAGCCGATGAGCCAGGTGCCAAGAAAGATCCTGTCAAGACGGGACTACCGGCGCCTAAGTTGCCTGCTGGCACCTTTTCCTCTGCAGTTCTCGCCGCTCCTTCGGTCGGCGGCTGATCCTCTTTGTAGGTGCGCGCCATGACGCTGGACGACCTGAGGCGACTCGACCCAAAAAACATCGGCACCTGGCCACTCGGCCCCAAGCTGGGCGCACTGCTCATTCTCTTGCTGCTCATCGTCTTCCTCAGCTATTGGTTCGACTGGCAGAGCCAGATCGAGCAGCTCGATGGTGAGCGCGGCAAGGAAGACCAGCTGCGTCAAACCTTCCTCGATAAGAAGCGGCAAGCAATCAATCTCGAAGCCTATCGCAAGCAGTTGGACGACATCGAAAAGTCGTTCGGAGCCCTTTTGAAGCAGCTACCCAGCAAATCGGAGATGGATGCGCTTCTGACCGACATCAACCAAGCGGGCTTGGGCCGAGGGTTGCAGTTCGAGCACTTCAGGCCAGCCGCCACCGAGACCTTGTCAGAGTTTTACGCAGAGTTGCCCATTCAGCTGCGGATCAGCGGGGGATATCACGACTTCGGGGCGTTCGCCACGGACATCTCGCGTTTGTCGCGTATCGTAACCCTCAACGATATCGGCCTCTCGGCCGGCAAGGACGGCGTAATCACCATGAACGCCGTCGCCAAAACCTTCCGCTACCTCGACGAAGAAGAGATCGCCAAGCAGCGCAAGGCGGCCAAAGCACAGGCGAAAGGCAAGTAGATGATGGCCAGGACCACCATGACGTTGTTGGCCGCCTTGATACTTTCCGCATGCGGCGGCGAGGAGCACCAAGACCTCCGCGCATGGGTGAAGGAGCAAGACAACATGCCGCGGCCTCGCATCGAGCCCCTGCCGGAAGTGAAGCCGTTCGAAGTCTTCGCCTATGAAGCTGACAAGGACGGGTTGATCGATCCGTTCAAGCCGCGCAAGGTCGAACTGCCCAAACAATCCCAATCGAACGGCATTCGGCCGGATTTGAACCGGCCTCGCGAACCGCTAGAGGCCTATTCGATCGAGAACTTGCGGATGGTCGGCACGCTCGCGCAGCGCAAGGAAATCTTCGCCCTGATCAAGACGCCCGACAGCAACCTGTTCCGCGTCCGGAAGGGCAACTATCTGGGCCAGAACTTCGGTCGCATCAACGAGATTGACGAAGGCAGCGTAAAGCTGACGGAGATCGTGCAGGACGGCGCCGGCGATTGGATCGAGCGGGTAAGCACCCTGCAACTGCAGGACGAACAGGAGGTAGCGAAGAAATGAGCACATTCAGCACCCGAATCAAGGCACTCGCATGTGGCGTGTGTGCGGTTGCGCTCGGTTGGGTTCATATGGTCGCCTCCGCTTCCGATGCCAATCGAATCGAATCCATCCATGTCGCCAGCCAGCAAGGCGGACAAGTCGTCGTGAAGGTCACGCTGGCGCAGCCTCTGGCAAATCCGCCCGCAGGTTTTTCGGTGAACAACCCGCCGCGAATCGCCCTGGATTTCCCGAACACGATAAACGCGCTCGGCCGCACCAGTCAGGACGTCAAGGAAGGCGATCTGCGCAGCCTGAACATCGTCCAGGTCGGTCAGCGCACGCGGTTGGTCATGAATCTGGGCCGTGCGCTGGGCTTCGAAACCAAGATGTCGGGCAAGGAACTGCTGGTGACGCTCCAGGGCGCGACGTCCGCCTCGGCAACGTCCACCACGGTGTCGCACTTCGCCGAAGGCGGCGCAGGTCCGCAAAAACACAGTGTGCGCGACATCGATTTCCGCCGCGGTCGGGCTGGCGAGGGCCGGGTGGTGATCGATCTTTCGGATAATGCGACCGGAATCGACCTGAGGACCCAGGGCCGCACCATCGTCATCGATCTGTTGCAGACCTCGCTCCCCAAGAACCTGGAGCGGCGGCTGAGCGTGGTCGATTTCGCCACACCGGTGCAGTCGATCGAGGCGTTTCGCCAAGGCGAAAACACGCGCATCGTCATCGAGCCCAAGGGGCAATGGGAACACGCCGCATACCAAACGGATTCCCGCTTCATTCTCGAAGTCAAGCCGGTGGTGGAAGACCCCGACAAGCTGGTGCAAGGGGGCCGCTACTCAGGCGAAAAGCTGTCCTTGAATTTCCAGAACGTCGAAGTCCGGGCGGTTCTACAGGTCATCGCCGACTTCACCGCACTCAACATCATCACCAGCGACACCGTGGGTGGAAACCTGACGTTGCGACTCAAGGACGTCCCCTGGGACCAGGCTCTGGACATCATCCTGCAGAGCAAGGGCCTGGACATGCGAAAGACAGGCAACGTCGTCTGGATCGCACCCCGCGACGAACTCGCCACGAAGGAAAAGCTCGCCCTGGAAGCGCGCCAACAAATCGCCGACCTGGAGCCGACCCGCACGGAAAGCTTCCAGCTCAACTACCAGAAGGGTGAGGATTTCCGCAAGCTGCTGACCGACAAGGAGCAGCGCATCTTGTCTCGGCGAGGCAGCGCAGTCGTCGATCCGCGCACCAATATGGTTTTCGTGCAAGACACCCCCTCCAAGCTCGAAGAGGTGCGCCGCCTGCTGCGCCAGATCGATGTGCCCGTGCGTCAGGTCATGATCGAGGCCCGCGTGGTGGAAGCCTCGGACCGCTTCAGCCGTAATCTGGGCGCGCGGCTGGGATTCAACAACGTGCCTAATGCCAACACGGGTGTCACCGGTACGACGATCGCGGGGTCGAACGTGCGCGGCACGATCGGCGGGCAGCTCGATACGACGGGGTTCATGACGGGTCAAATATTGACCCGTCCGAATTTCAACCAGTCGTTGGGCGTCAATCTCCCGGCGAGCAGCATCTCTGGTGCCAGCCCGGGCGTGTTTTCGGTTGTCCTGTTCAATCAAGGGCTCACGCGCTTCTTGAATCTGGAAATCTCCGCACTGCAGGCCGATGGCCGTGGCAAGGTGATCTCCAGCCCGCGCGTCATCACGGCTGACAAGGTCGAGGCCGTCATCGAACAGGGAACGGAGATTCCCTACCAGCAGGCGACATCGAGTGGTGCGACGAGCATCGCCTTCAAGAAGGCCACCTTGTCACTAAAGGTGAAACCCCAGATCACCCCTGATGACCGCGTGCTCATGAATCTTGCCGTCCACAAGGACAGTCGCGGCACCGACACGCCCGCGGGGCCGTCGATCGATACCAAGCAGGTAACCACCGAAGTGCTGGTCGACAACGGCGGCACGGTGGTCATCGGAGGTATCTACGAGCAGACCCAGCAAAATACGACGACGAAAGTCCCCGTGCTCGGCGACTTGCCCTACGTCGGATTCTTGTTCAAGCAGAATCAGAAACTCGACGACAAGAGCGAACTGCTGGTCTTCATCACGCCGAGAATTCTCAAGGACAATCTCACGCTCAGATAGCCGTCACCGCCGGCCGACTGAGACGGGGAGGCTCACTGCCTCCCCGTGTTCATTTTGGGCTCTGGCGAACGCGGAGCATCTTTCCGCTAGAATTCGCCCATGACGCCGCCCGCCCCACAGACCCGGACCGACACAGATCTGCCAGGCAACATCTACCTGGTCGGCCTCATGGGCGCGGGCAAGACTTCCGTGGGGAAGATCCTGGCCAAACGCCTGCGCAAGACGTTTCTCGATTCGGACCATGAGATCGAGCACAGAACGGGCGTACGCATCCCGATCATCTTCGAGATCGAAGGCGAAGCTGGCTTTCGCCGCCGCGAGGCCTCGATCGTGCAGGAACTGGTGCATCTGCCGGAGATCGTGCTTGCGACGGGAGGCGGCGCGGTGCTCGATCCTGACAACCGCGCCGCTCTTCACTCCACCGGCACCGTAATCTACCTGCGTGCGTCCCCCAGCGAGCTTTACATGCGGACGCGACACGATCGCAATCGACCGTTGCTGAGAACCTCCGACCCCCTCGGAAAACTCGAGGAGTTGCACCGCGTCCGCGATCCGCTTTATCGGGAGTGTGCCCATCTCATCGTCGATACCGGCCATCAGGCGATTCGTTCTCTGGTCGCCAAACTCGAGCGCGAGCTGCGCCTACGGCACCCAACCAGCCGGCCCGATCCCTCGGAACCACAACAGCTGTCCGCGATCAACCGATGAATACAAAACCGTCTACCGTCCGCGTTTCACTGGGAGACCGCAGCTATCCGATACTCATCGGGGAGGGGCTGCTCGAGCAACCGCGACTGCTGGTGCCGCATCTGGCGCAGAAGCGGGTCGCTATCGTGACGAACACGACCATCGCGCCCATTTATCTCGAGCAGTTCATTCGAGGTCTCGACGCCGAAGCTATCCAGACGCTGGCGATCACCCTGCCTGACGGCGAGGCTTACAAAACCTGGGAGACACTCAACATCGTCTTCGATCGACTGCTCGAAGCGCGATGCGAGCGCAACACGACGCTGATCGCATTGGGCGGTGGTGTCATCGGCGATATCGGCGGATTCGCCGCCGCGACCTACCAGCGCGGCATGCCGTTCATCCAGGTGCCCACGACGCTGCTGGCGCAAGTCGACTCCTCGGTCGGTGGCAAAACCGCGATCAATCACCCATTGGGCAAGAACATGATCGGCGCCTTCTACCAGCCCAAGCTGGTCCTGGCCGATACCTCGAGCCTGGACACGCTGCCCGACCGGGAACTCTCGGCGGGCATCGCCGAAGTCATCAAATACGGCCTCATACGAGACTTGGCCTTCCTGCAATGGCTGGAGGACAATATGTCGCGCCTGCTGGCGCGAGATCGAGAAGCACTGGCCTACGCCATCTTGCGCTCCTGCGAGCACAAGGCCGAAGTCGTAGCTGTGGACGAGCGTGAGAGCGGTGAGCGCGCGCTGCTGAACCTTGGTCACACTTTCGGCCACGCGATCGAGTCGGGCTTGGGCTACGGCGTGTGGCTGCATGGCGAAGCGGTTGCCGCAGGCACCGTTCTAGCAGCCGAACTGTCGGCTCGGATGGGCATGCTGACCGAGTCTGACGTCGGCCGGGTGCGCCGCATCTTCGAATCCGCGCGCCTTCCGATACGCGCACCCAAGCTCGGCGTCGCCCGTTATCTCGAACTGATGGGACACGACAAGAAAGTCGACGCCGGTCGCTTGCGCCTGGTGCTGCTGCGGGCCTTGGGCAGTGCGTTCCTCACGGCGCAGTTTCCAGAGGAGGCATTGGCCGGAGTGCTCTCGGACTGCACGTTCGATGTCTGAACTCGCTCCTTACGCCTCGCGCCCGGAGGATTCGCGCGGGCGGCATTATGCGGAAGATCCCCCGCAAGGACGCAACGAGTTCCAGCGCGATCGGGATCGCATCGTGCATTCGACCGCGTTCCGGCGACTCGAGTACAAAACTCAGGTCTTCGTGAATCACGAGGGAGACCTTTACCGGACCCGGCTGACGCACAGCATCGAGGTCGCCCAGATCGGCCGCTCGATTGCCCGGGCATTGCGGCTCAACGAGGATCTCACCGAGGCGATTTCGCTGGCGCACGACCTCGGACACACGCCTTTCGGCCATGCCGGTCAGGACGCATTGCACGCATGCATGCGTGGCAGCGGGGGATTCGAGCACAATCTCCAATCGTTGAGAGTCGTCGACCTGCTCGAAACCAGGTATGCCGCTTTCGATGGACTCAATCTCACGTTCGAAACGCGGGAAGGCATACTCAAGCATTGCTCGGTGACCAACGCCCGCAAGCTCGGAGAACTCGGCGAGCGGTTCGTCCGCAAGCAGCAACCTTCGCTCGAGGCCCAGATCGCCAACATCGCCGACGAAATCGCCTACAACAACCACGATGTAGACGATGGATTACGCTCCGGACTGCTGACGCTCGACCAACTGAGAGATGTGCCCGCGTTCGCACGCCATCTGAACGAGGTCACGAAGCTTTATCCCGACTTGGTGGACCGTCGCCTGATTCACGAAACGGTGCGCCGGATGATCAATGCGCTCATCAACGATCTCGTGACCACGAGCCGTCTGAACATACGCCGAGCCAAGGTCGCGTCGCCCCAAGAGGTGCGCGCGTCTCGTGCCCTGGTGTGCTTCAGCGCGGAAATGGCGGCGGAACAGCGACAGCTCAAGCAATTCCTGCGACACAATCTATATCAGCACTACCTCGTCGCCCGCATGGCCAACAAAGCGCGACGCATCGTGAGCGATTTGTTCGGCGCGTTCCAGGCCGATCCCCGGATGCTGCCGCCGCAGTATCGGACCGACGCGGGCGCCGCACCCCTTGCGCGCTCGATCGCGGACTACATCGCCGGCATGACCGACCGCTACGCGATTCGCGAGCACCGCCGCCTCTTCGCCGTCGCCGAAATCTGAATCTCGCGTAAACTAAAAGCCGTTTATTGTGGCTCATGCTGCAGCGAGTTACACTTTACCGCTTTTTCTATCAATTGGTGCGGCGCGCAAAAGTCGCCTAACCCTCGACCGCTTCAGGAGATGTGCCGTGGATGCACTGAGGCCCCCCGAACCACAGGGACTCTACGACCCGAGCAATGAACACGACGCCTGCGGTGTCGGTTTCGTCTGCCACATCAAGGGCAAGAAGTCGCATGAGATCGTAGAGCAAGGTTTGCTCATCCTGAAGAATCTGACGCACCGCGGCGCGGTGGGCGCGGATCCCAAGGCGAGCGACGGCGCCGGCATCCTCGTGCAAATGCCGGACCGCTTCTTCCGCGAGGAATTGGCCCGGCAGGGCATCAAGCTCCCTCCCCTGGGTCAGTACGGCGTCGGCATGGTGTTCCTGCCGCGCGAACCCGCTTCCCGTCTCGCCTGCGAATACGCGATCGAACGTGCCATCAAGGAAGAAGGCCAGGTACTCCTGGGTTGGCGGGATGTCCCGGTCGACAGCTCTGACCTGGGAGAATCGGTCAAGGCGCTCGAACCGGTCATCCGGCAGGTGTTCATCCGGCGCGGCTCGGGCGTTACGGTCACCGACGCCCTCGAGCGCAAGCTGTACGTGATCCGCAAAAGCGCCGGACATGCGATTCAAGCCCTGAAGCTGGCCCACGGCAAAGAGTTCTACGTGGCCTCCATGTCCGCTCGGACGATCGTCTACAAGGGCATGCTGATGGCCGACCAAGTCGGCACCTACTACCAGGACTTGCAGGATTCCCGCTTCGTTTCAGCGCTCGCCCTGGTCCATCAGCGGTTCTCCACCAACACGTTTCCGGCCTGGAATCTCGCGCATCCCTTCCGTCTCATCGCGCATAACGGCGAGATCAACACGTTGCGGGGCAACGTGAACTGGATCCGCGCGCGCCAAGGGGCAATTTCGAGCCCGATACTGGGCAACGATGTCGAAAAACTCTGGCCGCTCATTTATCCCGGGCAGTCGGATTCAGCCGCCTTCGACAACGCGCTCGAACTGCTACTGATGAGCGGCTACTCCGTGGCGCACGCCATGATGATGATGATTCCCGAGGCGTGGGAAGGCCATACCCAGATGGATCCCGCGCGCCGTGCGTTCTACGAGTACCACGCAGCCATGATGGAGCCGTGGGATGGTCCGGCCGCGATCGCCTTCACCGACGGCCGACAGATCGGCGCAACGCTCGACCGCAACGGGTTGCGGCCGGCACGCTACATCGTCACCGACGACGACCTGGTGATCATGGCGTCGGAGGCCGGCGTGCTGCCCGTACCGGAAGATCGCATCATCAAGAAGTGGCGTCTGCAGCCGGGCAAGATGTTCCTCGTCGACTTGGAGCGCGGCCGCATCATCGACGACAAAGAGCTGAAAGAAACCCTGTCCGCATCCAAGCCCTACAGCGAGTGGGTGGAGCGGATCTCGGTCAAGTTGGACGACCTGCCGGCGCCGCACGAGCGCCGACCCGAGCCGCGGGAGTCGATCCTGGATCGTCAGCAGGCATTCGGATACACCCAGGAAGACATCAAGTTCATCCTGTCATCCCTCGCCGCCAACGGCGAAGAGGCCATCGGATCGATGGGCAACGACTCGCCTCTGGCCGTCCTTTCGTCGAAGAACAAGACGCTCTACAACTACTTCAAGCAGTTGTTCGCGCAGGTCACCAACCCGCCGATCGATCCGATTCGCGAAGAGCTGGTGATGTCGCTGGTATCGTTTGTCGGACCGAAGCCGAACCTGCTCGGGGTCGACGAAATGAATCCGCCTCTGCGTCTGGAAATCAGCCAGCCCGTGCTCGATTTCGAACAGATGGAAACCATCCGCCATATCGAGCACTACACGGACGGAAAATTCAGGTCGTTCGAGATCGACATCACCTATCCGCTCGCCTGGGGCAACGAAGCCATCGAAGCGCGTCTGGCGTCGCTTGCGGCACAGGCCGAGGACGCCGTGCGCTCGGGCTTCAGCATCATCATATTGTCCGATCGCAAGCTCGATGCCGATCATGTTGCCATTCCGGCCTTGCTGGCGCTGTCTGCGATTCACCAACATTTGGTAAACCGCGGGTTGCGTACATCCACCGGCCTGGTGGTGGAGACCGGCTCCGCCCGCGAAGTTCACCATTTCGCTCTTCTTGGCGGCTACGGCGCCGAAGCGATTCATCCCTACCTTGCCCTGGAAACAGTCATCGAACTTGCCGAGAGCGGCAAACTCGCCTCCGGCGTCGATGGCAGCAAAGCCTGCAAGAACTTCACCAAGGCGATCGGCAAAGGGTTGCGCAAGGTGATGTCGAAGATGGGCATCTCCACATATATGTCGTATACCGGCGCGCAGATCTTCGAGGCGGTGGGGCTCTCTCGCGCGCTCATCGAGAAGTACTTCACGGGCACCACGTCATCGGTGGAAGGCATCGGGGTGTTCGAGGTTGCCGAAGAAGCCATTCGCGTTCATCGGGGCGCCTTCAGCGACGATCCGGTGTTGTCGAACGCGCTCGACGCAGGCGGTGAGTACGCATGGCGCGTGCGCGGCGAAGAACACATGTGGACGCCGGACGCCATCGCCAAACTGCAAAGCTCGGCACGCCAGGGCAGCTATTCGACCTACAAGGAGTACGCAAGCCTCATCAACGACCAATCGCGGCGCTTGATGACGTTCCGGGGCTTGTTCGATTTCAAGTTCAGCAGCTGCAAACCCGTCCCCATCGAGGAGGTCGAGCCTGCTGCGGAAATCGTAAAGCGCTTCTCCACCGGAGCCATGTCGCTCGGTTCGATCTCGACCGAAGCCCACACGACGCTCGCCATCGCAATGAATCGCATCGGTGGCAAGTCGAATACGGGCGAGGGCGGAGAAGACCGCCGTCGCTACGCACCCATACAGCCGGGAGAAACGCTACAGGCGCGATTGGGCGCGGCACGCATCGAAGTCGATCACGCGCTCAAGGACGGCGATTCGCTCAAGTCCAAGATCAAACAGGTCGCCTCCGGACGCTTCGGCGTGACGGCGGAGTATCTGTCCAGCGCCGAGCAAATCCAGATCAAGATGGCTCAGGGCGCGAAGCCGGGCGAGGGCGGCCAGCTCCCCGGGCGCAAGGTCTCGGAATACATCGCGGAACTGCGGTATTCCACGCCGGGCGTCGAGCTGATTTCGCCGCCGCCGCATCACGACATCTACTCGATCGAGGACCTGGCTCAGCTCATTCACGATCTGAAGAACGCCAACTCCCGCGCTTCCATCTCCGTGAAACTGGTATCCGAGATGGGAGTAGGCACGGTGGCCGCTGGCGTGGCCAAGGCCAAGGCCGACCACGTCACGATCTCCGGGCATGACGGCGGCACGGGCGCGAGCCCGTGGTCGTCGATCAAGCACGCCGGCACGCCTTGGGAACTGGGCTTGGCCGAAACGCAACAGACGCTGGTCCTCAATCGCCTGCGCAGCCGCATCGCCGTGCAGGTGGACGGCCAGATGAAAACGGGGCGCGATGTCGTGATCGGCGCGATGCTGGGCGCCGACGAGTTCGGCTTTGCCACGGCACCGCTAGTGGCCGAAGGCTGCATCATGATGCGCAAGTGCCATCTCAATACCTGCCCCGTCGGGATCGCAACCCAGGATCCGGTGTTGCGCAAGAAGTTCAGCGGCAAGCCGGAGCACGTGGTGAACTTCCTGTTCTTCGTGGCCGAGGAAGCACGCGAGTTGATGGCCCGCCTCGGCATCCGGAATCTCGATGAGCTAATCGGCCGCTCCGATCTGCTCGATACGGCCAAAGGCATCGAGCACTGGAAGGCCAAGGGGCTCGACTTCAGCCGCATCTTCCATCAGCCGAATGTGGGGCCCGAGGTCTCCCGCCGTCGTTGCGAGAGCCAGGATCATGGTCTCGACAAGGCGCTGGACATGCGTCTGATCGAACTGGCGAAGGACGCAATCGAAGGGCGCGGCCCGGTCTCGATAGACATGCCGATTCGCAACATCAATCGGACCGTCGGGACCATGCTCTCGGGCGAGATTGCGCGCCGCTGGGGCCATGAGGGCCTGCCGGCGCACAGCGCTTTGCACATTCGGTTCGCAGGTTCGGCGGGACAAAGCGTGGGGGCTTTTCTCGCGAAAGGCGTCACCCTCGAACTGACGGGAGACACCAACGATTATTGTGGCAAAGGGCTGTCCGGCGGACGCATCATCGTTCAACCCTCGCCGAAATTTCGCGGCGATTCGGCGCAGAACATCATCACGGGCAACGTGGTCCTCTATGGAGCGATCTGCGGCGAAGCCTACTTCCGCGGTGTCGCTGGCGAGCGGTTCGCGGTGCGCAATTCCGGCGCACTCGCGGTCGTCGAAGGCGTGGGCGACCACGGTTGTGAATACATGACCGGCGGTACCGTGGTTGTGCTTGGGCCAACCGGGCGCAATTTCGCGGCAGGCATGAGCGGGGGCATCGCCTATGTCTTCGATCCGGACGGTGAATTCGAGCAACGCTGCAATACCTCGATGGTCGCCCTGGAGACGGTTCTGACGGAGGCCGAGCAGGAGGCCAAGCTCGACCGGAATCTCTGGCATATGGGGCGCGCCGACGAAGCGGTTCTGCGCGAGCTGCTCGAGAACCATGCCAAACTCACGGGCAGCAAGCGGGCCGAGCTGCTCTTGACCAATTGGGCAGAGGCGCGCGAGCAATTCGTAAAGGTGTTCCCGAACGAGTATCGTCGGGCTCTACTCGAGTTGGCTGGCAAGAACAGCAAGCTGGCCGCCTAGACATGGCGCCGGGCACGAAGCTGCCGACGAAGCAAACGTTAACTGGGATGAAGCACGATGGGTAAGGTCACCGGATTCCTCGAATTTCAGCGGCTGAACGAAGCAGCCGAGGCGCCTGTCGAGCGACTGAAGCACTGGCGTGAGTTCGTTGGTCACCTGAGCGACGAACAGGCTGCGGTGCAAGGTGCCCGCTGCATGGACTGCGGCACGCCGTTTTGCATGAGCGGCTGCCCGATAAACAACATCATTCCCGACTGGAACGACCTCGTTTACCGCAACGCTTGGCAGTCTGCGCTGGACGTGCTGCATTCCACCAACAATTTTCCCGAGTTCACCGGTCGAGTCTGCCCCGCGCCCTGCGAGGAAGCTTGTACGCTGCGCATCAATGACGATGCCGTCGGAATCAAATCGATCGAACACGCCATCATCGACAAGGGCTGGGAAAACGGTTGGGTGACGCCCCGGCCAGCGCCGCACCGCACCGGCAAGCGTGTTGCCATCGTCGGTTCCGGCCCTGCGGGACTCGCTTGCGCGCAGCAGCTAGCCCGCGCTGGTCACGATGTCGTGGTGTTCGAGAAGAACAACCGGGTGGGTGGCCTGCTGCGCTACGGTATCCCGGATTTCAAGATGGAAAAGTCGCTGATCGACAAGCGTCTGGAGCAAATGCAGGCCGAGGGCGTGCAATTCCGGACCAACTGCAGCATCGCCGGAATTTCCGCCGGTGCGGGCAATGGCGCTGCCGAGCCTGTCGATCCCAAGCAGCTGCTTGCCGAGTACGATGCGGTCGTCGTGGCGACAGGCGCGGAGCAACCGCGTGATTTGCCCATTCCAGGCCGCGAGTTGGACGGAATCCATTTCGCGATGGATTTCCTTCCGCTGCAGAATCGCCGCGTCGCTGGCGACACCGATGTCCCGAACATCAATGCCGCGGGCAAGCACGTCATCGTCATCGGTGGGGGCGATACAGGCTCGGATTGCGTCGGGACATCCAATCGACACGGTGCCGCCTCGGTGACGCAGTTCGAGCTTTTGCCGATGCCGCCTTCCCCTTCGAACAATCCCGCATGGCCGTATTGGCCGATTCGGCTACGCTCCTCGTCCTCGCACGAGGAAGGCTGCAACCGGGATTGGGCGGTCAGCACCAAGCGGTTCGAGGGTACCAACGGCCGCGTGACCAAGCTCGTCGCGGTGCGTGTGAACTGGGACAAGAACCCGGATTCGGGCCACATGCGCATGGTCGAGGTGCCCGGCAGCGAGTTCGTGCTGCAGGCGGATCTCGTGTTGCTCGCGATGGGATTCGTCGCGCCGGTCGCCAAGGTGCTGGATGCCTTCGGTATCGAGCGTGACCCGCGGGGCAACGCACGCGCCGACACCGACGGCAATTCGAGCTACCGAACCTCGGTAGACAAGGTTTTCGCCGCCGGCGACGCTCGGCGAGGGCAGTCGCTGGTCGTGTGGGCGATTCGCGAGGGTCGCCAGTGCGCCCGCTCGGTCGACGAGTTTCTCATGGGGCATTCCGATCTGCCGCGCTAAGATCATCGGGCGCCTATTTCGGTGTCCGAGCCGCCGAGAGTTCGAGCGCCCATGACCCGACCACGCAACGACACCTTCCTGCGAGCACTGCTACGTGAACCCACGCCGTACACTCCGGTGTGGATCATGCGGCAAGCGGGTCGCTATCTGCCCGAATACAATCAGACGCGCGCGCGCGCCGGCAGCTTCATGGCGCTGTGTCGCAGTCCGGATCTGGCGACGGAAGTCACCCTGCAGCCTCTGGCGAGATACGCCCTCGATGCGGCGATCGTGTTCTCCGACATCCTCACCATTCCCGACGCGATGGGCTTGGGTTTGCAGTTCGTCGAAGGTGAGGGGCCCCGTTTCGAGCGGCCATTGCGCGAGGAATGGGAGATTCGCAATCTCGCCCCTCCCGACCCGGCGGAGCACTTGGGCTACGTGCTCGACGCGGTAGCTCAGGTGCGCAAAGCCTTGGCTGGCGATGTTCCGCTCATCGGCTTCTCGGGCAGCCCCTTCACGCTGGCCTGTTACATGATCGAGGGAAAATCCGGCACCGACTTCGCAACCGTGAAGAAGATGCTCTATCGTCGACCGGATCTGTTGCACCACATTCTGGATGTCAACGCGCAGGCAGTGACGTCCTACCTGAACGCCCAGATCGAGAACGGGGCGCAAGCGCTGATGATCTTCGATACGTGGGGCGGGATCTTGTCGCACGCCGCGTATGAGCGATTTTCGCTGGACTACATGACCAAGATCATCTCGGGTCTGACCAAGATCCGCGAAGGCGTGCGCGTCCCCACCATCGTGTTTACCAAGGGCGGCGGCCTCTGGCTCGAGCGTATCGCAACCTCCGGATGCGACGCAGTGGGTCTCGATTGGACGATCGACATCGGCAGCGCGCGGCAGCGCGTCGGTTCCCGAGTCGGTTTGCAGGGCAATCTCGACCCCGCCGTGATGCTCAGTTCGCCCGAGGTGATCCGATCGAGCGCGGCCGAGGTGCTCGCATCCTTCGGCGCCGGAAACGGACATGTCTTCAATCTGGGCCATGGCGTGTCTCAGTTCACCCCACCGGAGCACGTCCGCGTCTTGGTGGATGCAGTACACGAACTGAGCGCTCGATACCACGTCTCGTAGCCGCTTGGGCGAGACCCCGCTGTCCTCGACCCCCAGCCAGAGCACGCGTCCAAGCAATGCGCGATCGGGAGTTATGCACAGGACGCGCTCGCCGCATTTTGTATACGACACCTATAAGTGTTTCTCGCCAATATTGCACAATTCATTGAACTAACGATGTATTTGTGGTTTTGATCGCCGCATCGGCTCGAGGTGGTAGCGTCGCCTATCAGGACTCATTCGCTGGCAGGGAAACCATCAACAGTTTTATCCACAGGTCCGAGGCCGTTTGCGCCGTGAAGCTCCTGCCCATCCCCGGGATCTTTCGGCCATCTGGCGAACCATGTTCATTCGAGTCGCGGTAGACGTCCCCCTGCCGACCTTGTTCGACTATCGCTGCCCGGAAGCGACGAGCGACGATATCGGTCGGCGAGTGCGGGTGCCGTTCGGACGCAAGCGCGTGGTGGGCGTTATCCTGGCGTTGCTCGATCAGACGCCGATCGATGCCGCAAAGGTGCGCGTAGCCGGCGAGATTCTTCGCGACATGCCCGCCGTGCCGCCCGATGTGCTGCAAGTGATGCAGTTCTGCAGCGACTATTACCACCACCCGATCGGTGAAGTGGTGTTGTCCGCATTGCCATCGCGGTTCCGCAAAACGCCCGAGCTGACCGATCGCGGACGCCTTTCGGTCGAGGTGACGGCAGCGGGACGGGCTGCGCTCGTTGCCGGTCTCAAGCGCTCGCCGTCGCTCGAACAAGTTCTGGCCAGGATATCGACGGCGCGAGTGCTCAGTGCTGAGCGCGTTGCGGTACTCCCGCCCTCGGAGCGGCGGGCCTTGAAGCGGCTTCTGGAACGAGGGTGGGTCAGCGAAACGCTCAGCGCGCCCGACCGCTTGATCGATGAAACGAGTGATTCGGTCGACAGCACGAAGCCGGAGCTCACGCAGGAGCAGCGAGCCTCGGTCGATGCGGTGTTGGAAGCGCCCCCAGGCTTCAAGACCTGGCTGCTGCACGGGATCACGGGAAGCGGCAAAACCGAGGTTTACCTGCGGGCGATGGAAGCCGCGCTCGAGACCAACGGCCAAGTGCTCTTTCTGGTGCCGGAGATCGGACTCACGCCACAACTCGAATCACGGATACGGATCCGTTTCGCCGGCCACGAATTAGTCACTTTGCATAGCAATCTGGCGGCCGGGCAGCGCGCCGCCAACTGGCAAGCCGCCCATTCGGGGCGCGCGAGGATCGTTCTCGGAACACGTTCGGCGATCTTCGCCCCTTTGCCGCGGCTCGCGCTGATCGTCGTCGACGAGGAACACGACGCATCCTTCAAGCAGATCGAAGGCATGAAGTATTCAGCGCGCGATCTGGCGGTATGGCGCGGGCAAAAGCGCAGCATTCCCGTCATTCTGGGATCGGCGACGCCCTCACTGGAATCCTATCAGGCCGCGCTCAGCGGGCGATATCACCTCCTGCGCCTCAGTCAGCGAGCGAACGATGCGCCGATGCCGAGGATACACATGGTTGCCGTGAATGGACCGGCAGCCTCGAACGGTTTGGCGAACCAGCTGCTCGACGCCATCCGCGCTCGAGTCCAGAACCGCGAGCAGGTGCTCGTCTTCATCAATCGACGAGGCTACGCGCCGGTGCTCGTGTGCTCTGCATGCGCCTGGGCGCCGAGCTGTCATCGCTGCTCGGCGCGCTTGGTGCTGCACAAGGCGCGCTCTCGGATGGTCTGTCACCATTGCGGGTATGCCACGCCTGTGCCTGTCGCATGCGCCAGCTGCGGCAACATCGACTTGCATCCGCTCGGCTATGGGACGCAACGGGTCGAAACGACTCTGCGCCAAGCGCTGCCCGATGCCCGCATCTTGCGGGTCGACAGGGATACGACCCAGAGCCGAGACGCCTGGCCGCAGATGCGCAACCGCATCGAAAAGGGGGAGGTCGACGTGCTCGTCGGCACGCAGCTCCTGTCGAAGGGACACGATTTTCCGGGACTCGGACTGGTGTGCGTCCTCAATGCCGACCAGTCTTTGTACAGCACCGACTTTCGCGCCTCGGAACAGCTGTTCGCGCAGCTGACGCAGGTCGCAGGCCGCGCCGGGCGCGGGCGCATTCCGGGCGAGGTGCTCATCCAAACGCAGTTCCCTTCGCATCCGCTTTACCGCGCGGTCCAGGAGCACGATTACGACGGCTTCGCTCGTGTGCTTCTTGACGAACGTGCGCAGGCCGGCTTTCCCCCGTTCGTGCATCAGGCTGTCCTGCGCGCCGAGGGTACAAGCATGGAGCAGGCGTTGAATTTCCTGCGCGATGCGGCGCAGCTGGCCCAGGCGTGCGCGCACGAGGTGGAGGTCTTCGATCCCGCACCCGCCGTGATGGAACGCCTGAAGGGAAGAGAACGCGCGCAGTTACTGGTTCAGGCACGCGCACGTTCCCAGCTGCACGCGTTCCTGGACCGCTGGGCGCAGCAACTCGCCAGCGTACGGGCGTACGGCGCACGCTGGGCGATCGACGTGGATCCTCTCAGTATCTGAGAGAAGATTCGTGCCTGCGTGCTAAAATCCGTGCCGTTCAGAAAATCCCACGGCGTCGCGCTTCGGCGCCATCGTCGGCACTCCATCCGTGACAAACTCGCTGCAAGAACAAGTCATCGCGCTGCTGCGTGCAGCACTAGCGAAAGTGGCTCCCCAGGCGGCCGATACGCCGATCACGCTCGAGCGTCCGAAACAAGCGAGCCACGGGGACTATGCCAGCAACATTGCCATGCAGCTCGCGCGTGTCCTGAAGCAGCCGCCACGCGCCATTGCTCAGGCACTGGTCGATGCGATGCCAGGCTCTGACGATGTTGCTGCGATCGAGATCGCAGGCGCCGGATTCATCAACTTCCGGCTCCGCAACGAAACCAAGGTTCGCATCGTGCGCACCGCCCTCGAGGCAGGCGATTCGTTCGGTTCGACGAAACCCGGGCTTGGAGAGAGCATTCAGGTCGAGTTCGTATCGGCGAACCCGACCGGCCCATTGCACGTCGGTCACGGGCGCGGTGCAGCCTACGGCGCCTGCATCGCCAACGTTCTCGCTGCGGCCGGCCACCAGGTAACGCGCGAATACTACGTCAACGACGCCGGTCGCCAAATGGACATCCTGGCGCTGTCGACCTGGCTTCGTTACCTCGAGTTCGGCGACGAGAAAGTCGCCTTCCCGGCGAACGCCTACCAGGGCGACTATGTCCGGGCCATGGCAGAAGGTTTGCACCTGCGCCATCAGCGGCGCTTCATGCGGTCCGCGCACGCCGTCGAAGCAGCCAGCGTTCGGCTGCTGGTGCACGGCGCGCGCCATGTGAACGCGGACGGTGAGGCCGTGAGCGACGCCGAGCAGACGCTCGATGCCCTCATCGCTGCCACGAAGGAGCTGCTCGGCGCCGACTATGCGATCGTTCATGCTTTCGCCCTCGAAGAACAGCTGGCCGACTGCCGGCAGGATCTCGAAGAATTCGGCGTTACTTTCGATCGCTGGTTCTCTGAGCAGTCCCTGTACTCGAGCGGTCAGGTGGAACAGGCCGTGGCAAAGCTGGAAGCCGCAGGCCACACCTACGTGCACGAAGGGGCCTTGTGGTTCCGCTCGACAGCCTTTGGCGACGAGAAAGACCGCGTGGTGCGGCGCGAAAACGGGGTTTTTACCTACTTCGCGTCGGACATCGCCTATCACCTGGAGAAATTCTCTCGGGGCTTGACCCGCGTCATCGATGTCTGGGGCGCGGACCACCATGGGTATGTTGCCCGGGTCAAGGGCGCGTTGCGCGCCTGCGGCGCCGACGCGGAGCGATTGACCGTGGCGCTGGTCCAGTTCGCCGTGCTCTATCGAGGCGGCGAGAAAGTCTCGATGTCCACGCGAGCCGGTCAGTTCGTCACCTTGCGTGACTTGCGGCGAGAAGTCGGCAACGACGCGGCTCGGTTCTTCTACGTGCTGCGCAAGAGCGAGCAGCATCTAGACTTCGACCTCGATCTGGCCAAGAGCCAGAGCCTCGACAACCCTGTTTACTATCTGCAGTATGCGCACGCTCGCATATCCAGCGTCCTTGCCAATTGGGGCGGCGATGGGTCCGCATTGAAAGACGCAGACCTCGATCTTCTGCAGCACGAGCAGGAGATCGGCCTCACCAGCCTGCTGGCAGAGTATCCGGAAGTCGTCGCGGCTGCGGCACGCGATCTTTCGCCGCATCTGGTCGCTTTCTACCTGCGCGAGCTGTGCGCGGGCTTTCACAGCTACTACAACGCCGTCCCGTTTCTGGTCGACGATGAGCCGCTCAAGCGTGCCCGGCTTGCGCTGATCGCCGCTGTACGCCAAGTCCTGCGCAATGGACTGACATTGTTGGGTGTATCCGCACCCGAAAAAATGTAATATCCCTTCACCGCGCGTCGTTCGATGCCATTTCTCCTCGGGCCATGACCCGCGACTACAAACCCGCTTCTCGCAGCAAGAAGACTCCCGCCTCGGGCTCCGGCAGCTCGCTATTGGTGGGGATTCTGATCGGGCTCCTGCTCGGCCTGGGCATCGCCTTGGCCGTCGCCATCTATCTCAACAAGGTCCCCGGGCCGTTTCTCTCGCAAGACAAGCCGGGTGGGCAGAACACCTCTGCGAAGCCCGCGCCCCCCAAGGACGCCGGCGGCGCCAAGCCGCCTGAGCCAGTCGCCAAGTCGGAGCCGATTCCCGAAGAGAAGCCGCGTTTCGACTTCTATAACATCCTCCCCGGCGGAGACGACACGACCAAATCGAAGCCCGCCTCCACGACGCCACCCGCGGTTTCGTCGGAGGGCAAGGAGACCTTCTATCTCCAGGCAGGCGCGTTTCAGGGCGCGGCGGACGCCGACAACATGAAGGCGCGGCTCGCCATGCTTGGCGTTGAAGCGGCCATTCAGACGAGCACATCGAGCGAGCGCGGAACGCTCCACCGGGTGCGCATCGGCCCGTTCAGGCAAGTGGAGGAAGTCAACCGCACGCGGGAGACTCTGAAACAAAACGGCATCGAGAGCACTCTGATCAAGGGTCGCGATAAAGCGAACTAGCGTCCTGAGGTTCATATTCGTTGCAGAATCGCCGACTCATGAGCATGACGCTCGTGATTCGACATGAGCTTGGGAGTCGTAGCGACAGGCGAAACGAATCGAAACCAGGGTAAACGACTCGCCTGGCGGGTATTCACGATATGCCCGCTGTGCACCGCTTCACATCTGGCCCGAAGCTCGAACTTAGACACCGACTGCAGGGCGGCATGGCGTCGCCCGGCGATACGATTAGGAGACACGATGATCGGCAAGTGGATTGCGGCAACCTTGAGCGGCCTCGCTTTTCTGGCCGGTGCGTCGGGCGCCTTGGCAGCGTCGGCCCCCGTCAAGGACAAGGAGTACACGCTGGTCGAGCCGGCGCAACCGCCGGTGGAAGCCACCGATGGCAAGAAGGTCGAAGTGCTCGAGTTCTTCTACTACGGTTGCCCTCACTGCTACAGCCTGCAACCAGCGCTGAAGTCCTGGCTCAAGAATGCGCCGAAAGATGTCGAGTTTCGACGGATGCCGACCGTTTTTCGCGAATCGTGGGTGCCCCTCACGCGAACCTACCATGCGCTCGAGGCGATAGGCGTCATCGATAAATTCCACGACGAAGTCTTCAGCGCCGTCCATCGCCAAAGTGTCAATCTGGGAGACCGTCAGGTTCTTCTCGAGTGGGCGGGCAGACGGGGCATCGATACCAAGAAGCTCGGTGAGGCCTACGATTCGTTCGCGGTGCAAACCAAGACCCAGCGCTCGCTGCAACTCACACGAGCCTATGGCATCACGGGCACGCCCTCGATGGTTGTCGGTGGCCGCTACTTGACCGGCCCCTCGATGACCTTGAACGCCGACAACTCGATCAACTACCAGCGCTTCACGCAGGTCCTGAACGAGTTGGTCGCGATGGCGCGCAGCGCGCCGCCCGCCAAGAAGTGACGCGGTAGCGAGGGAGGGCTATCGGCATGCCAAACATCGTTCGCGCCGGACTCTTGGCATTCTGCTGCATATGGGCAGCGACGGCACTGGCGCAATCGGGCCAGCCGCTCAAACTGCAGCGGGGAAACAACTACCGCGAGATTCCGCAGCAGCCTGTCCTGGAGCGCGATCGGGTCGAGGTCATCGACTTTTTCTTCTACGCATGCCCTTATTGCAACGAGATGCGACCCGCACTGGAGCAATGGCGCAGGTCCTTGGGCAACAGCGTGGTGTTTCGACGCGTTCCGACGGTACGTCGGGATTCCTGGGCTCCGCTGGCGCGTACCTATTTCACCCTCGAAGCGCTGAACGAAGTGGAGCGCCTACACGACGAAGTCTATAAGGGCTACCACGAGGAGAAGCTGCACATGAGCAAGCCGGATGTCATGGCCGACTGGGCGAGCCGGCACGGTATCGATCGGCAGAAGTGGCTGGAGATCTACCATTCCGACGATGTGACGCGCAAAGTCGAACAAGCGCGCAAGATGACCACCGATTACGACATTCAGGGCACACCGTCCATCGTCATCAACGGCCGGTATCTTACCTCCAGCGGCCTGACGGACGATGTCGGACGCGTGGTTCCCGTCGCGCAGGCATTGATCGAGCTTGTGAACGCGCGCAAGTAGCCGTAGCCGCGCGGACAGTAATCACTCGACAGTCACCGACTTGGCCAGGTTGCGGGGTTTGTCGACATCCGTGCCTTTCTGAAGTGCCACGTGGTAAGCAAGCAGCTGCAGCGGAAGGACATGCAAAATGGGCGACAACAAGCCCGCATGGTCTGTCAGCTTGATCACATGCACGCCGTCTGACGCTTCGATGTTGGTGTCTTCATCAGCGAAGACGTAGAGCTCCCCGCCGCGCGCGCGCACCTCCTGCATGTTCGACTTCAACTTCTCCAGCAAGGCATCGTTCGGCGCCACGGTCACCACCGGCATGTCGGCGTCGACTAGCGCCAACGGGCCATGCTTGAGTTCCCCAGCGGCATACGCCTCGGCGTGAATGTACGAGATTTCCTTGAGCTTCAATGCGCCTTCCATTGCGATCGGGTAATGAATCCCTCGCCCGAGAAACAGCGCATGATGCTTGGAGGCGAAGCGCTCGGCCCACTGGATCACTCGCTCCTCGACCTGCAGGACAACTTGCAGCGCTGCCGGAAGATGGCGCAATGCGGCCAGATGCCGCGCTTCTTCCTCGGCGGATAGTCGGTTCCGGCACCGCGCCAGCACGAGCGTCAGCAGAAACAACGATGCAAGCTGCGTGGTGAAGGCCTTGGTCGAGGCCACCCCGATCTCAGGCCCGGCGCGCGTCAGATAGCGCAGTCTTGACTGACGCATCAACGCAGACTCGGGCACATTGCAGATCGTCAGCGTGCGCTCGTAACCAAGGGCCGCGGCATGCGCGAGGGCAGCGAGCGTGTCGGCCGTTTCGCCCGACTGGGAAATCGTCACGAACAGACCCGTGGGATCGGCAACACTCGTCCGGTATCGATACTCGCTGGCAATCTCGACGTTGCAGGGCAAGCCGGTCACGCTCTCGATCCAGTATCTCGCAACCATCCCGGCGTGATAACTCGTGCCGCAGGCAACGATATTGACGGAGGTGAGCCCCTTGAACATCTCTGCTGCGTCGACGCCGAACAGTTCGGGCTGCAGGGAACGCGCACCGAAGACGTTTTCGAGCGTATTCGCGACCGCGCCGGGCTGCTCGAAAATCTCCTTCTGCATGTAGTGGTTGTAGGGGCCGAGCTCGATTGCCTGGGCGGACAGTTGGCTTACGTGGACGACTCGCTCGACCGGTTGGCCGCTCGCGTCCTTGATCAAAATGCCCTGAGTCGACAAAGAGGCACAATCCCCCTCTTCCAGATAGATCACCCGCTGGGTGACCTGCAAGAGGGCGGACACATCGGAAGCCGCGAAATTCTCGCTCTCCCCCAGCCCCAGCAGCAGCGGCGCACCCTTGCGAGCCACGATCAATGTATCGGGCATCGTTGCGCTGACGACCGCGATGGCATAAGCACCCTCGAGTTTGCCTACAGCCATTTGCGTGGCTTCGAACAAGGTCTTGCCGGTCTTGAGCAGCGATTCGACGAGATGTGCAATGACTTCGGTGTCGGTATCCGAGACAAACGCATACCCCTGAGCGAACAGCTCTTTGCGCATGGCGTCATGGTTCTCGATGATGCCGTTGTGTACGACAGCGAGATCCCCGCTGATATGCGGATGCGCATTGCGCTCGCTGGGCGCGCCGTGCGTGGCCCAGCGGGTGTGTGCGATTCCCAGGGTGCCTTCAACGGCGGCGGACTGCGCGCGATCCGCAAGATCCGCCACGCGCCCGGTCGAACGAAGGCGCTTGAGCCCGTTGTTGACCACGGCGAGGCCGGCAGAGTCGTAACCGCGATACTCGAGCTTGCGCAGGCCCTCGATTAGAACGGGCACGATGTTGCGGCTGGAAGCCGCGCCGACTATTCCACACATTTGTTGGCTCCTCGCCTATTCGTATTCGGCGATTGGCTGATGAGAATCACTGACCGCGCCGACCTGTCACGCGACGTCAGAACCTGCGGCAAACCCAGGCAAGCTCCGTACCTGCCCGCTTAGGCGCACGGGCGCGTCACGAACCCTTCTTGGATGGTCGCTTCCAATTGGGCCGGTGCAGTTGATCCTTGCTGTTGAGCACCAGACCTCCCGGGGGTACATCCTTCCAAACGGTCGTGCCCGCACCCACGGTAGCACCTCGCCCCACCGTGACAGGCGCCACCAACTGGACATCGGAACCGATGTGGACATCGTCCTCGATGACGGTTCGATGCTTGTAGGCCCCGTCGTAATTGCAGGTAATGGTTCCGGCGCCCACGTTCACGTTCCTGCCGACGACACTATCGCCAATGTAGGCGAGGTGGTTCACTTTCGACCCGTCGCCAAGCTCGCTGGCTTTGACTTCGACGAAGTTGCCGATGTGGACGTCTTCGCCCAGCCGTGCGCCGGGACGGATGCGCGAGAACGGGCCGATCCGGCACCGCTCTCCCAACTCGCCTTCAGCGAGGTGACAGAAAGGCAGAATCTCGCACCCGTCGCCAATCGAGACGTTGCTCAACACACAATTGGGCCCGATGGTGACGTCGTTGCCGAGCCGAACATTCCCTTCGAATACGCAATTGACATCGATCCGAACGTCCGTTCCCGCCACCAGGCTGCCCCGGATATCGATGCGATTCGGGTCGGCCAGGGTGACGCCCTGTTCCATCAGGGCCTCTGCCTGACGCCGCTGATAGATGCGCTCGAGATGCGCCAGTTGGCTCTTGCTGTTCACACCGAGCGTTTCCCATTCGACCGGCGCACACACGCCCATCACGGGGACGCCATCGGCAATCGCGAGCCGCACCACATCGGTCAAATAGTATTCGCCCTGCGCGTTGTCGTTCTTCAGCGCCGCGAGCCACGAGGCCACCCTGTTGCCTGGAAGCAGCATGATGCCGGTGTTCACCTCACGGATCGCTCGCTGCTCGGGCGATGCATCCTTTTCCTCGACGATGCCAGTGATGCGATGCTCACTGTCGCGCAGGATGCGTCCATACCCGGTGGGATCGTCGAGAACGACGCTCAGCACCCCGACGCCGTCGCCGGTGGCGTTCACCAGCTCGGAAAGCGTCTCGCTTCGTACCAAGGGGACGTCTCCGTACAATATCAACGTGGCGGCCTGGTCATCCAGATGCGGAACCGCCTGCTGAACCGCATGCCCCGTCCCGAGTTGAGGCTCCTGCCGGGCGAAGGACAAGTCGGCCGCTCGAAAGGCCTCTGGGACAGCCTCGCCGCCGTGGCCATAAATCACGCATATGCGCGCTGGCCGCAGCGCGCGCGCCGCGTCGATTACATGACCTAGCAGGGACTTTCCTGCGAGCAGGTGCAGAACTTTCGGCTGGCGGGAGCGCATGCGCTTGCCCATGCCTGCGGCAAGCACGACAACGTTGAGTGCTTTAGTCATGGCCGGGCACTCGTTTAGGGAGGAGATGGCTGGGGTACATGCCTGCTTCAGACCTTGCGTAGAGAGGATGCTGCTCGCTCCGTGATGTAGCGGGCTAGGGCGTCCTGATGATTATCGTCCAAGACCAAACCTGCTTTAGTCCGCCGCCAGAGGATGTCATCCGCGGTTCGGGCCCATTCGTGATCGATGAGGTAGTCGACCTCGCACGCATACAACGAGTCTCCGAAGCAGCGACCGAGGTCGGCGGGCGTACGCCGGTCACCGAGAATTGCCTCCGCATTCGAACCATGGCGGGCGACGAGCGCCTGAAGATAGTCGGGCGGAAGGCCAGGATACCGCGTGGCAAGGAGGGCGGCGTAGGCAGAAGTGCCGCCGCTGAAATCGCCCCCAGGCAAAGGCGCCGTGCCGGTCCAGGCCGGTGCGAGACCGGGGAACCAAGCTTGCAGCTTTTCGAGCGCATGCTCGGCAAGACGTCGATAGGTCGTAATCTTGCCCCCGTAGATGGACAGCAGCGGGGCGCCGCTTTCCACGTCCACCAGCAACTTGTAATCCCGGGTGACTTCGGAGGGATTGGCGGATCCGTCATCATAGAGCGGCCGCACGCCACTGAAGCTCCAAAGCACATCCGCTGACGAGATCCTTCGAGTGAAGTAGCGGTTAACCGCCCGGCAAAGGTAGCTCAGCTCGTCCACAGAGATCACCGCATCCTCCGGGCGGCCGTGATGAGGAACGTCGGTCGTTCCGATCAACGAGTATGCATCCCGATAGGGAATCACCAGGACCACTCGCCCATCGTCGTTCTGCAAAATGAACGCGTGGTCGCCTGTGTAGAGCGCCCGAGTCACGATGTGACTGCCCTTCACCATGCGGATGCTGTGGGCAGGTTGCCGTCCGAGGCCCTCGGTGAGGAAGCTGCGAACCCACGGGCCAGCGGCGTTCACGAGCGCCCGAGCCTGGTAGGTCTTGCGCCCGCCCTGGCTATCCAGTGTCGTCACTTGCCAGTGATTTGCCTCGACGCGAGCACTCGTCACCCGCGTTCGGACCAGAATGTCGGCACCATGCTGCGCAGCCGACATGCAATTGGATATGACCAAGCGCGCGTCGTCCACCCAGCAATCGGAGTAGGAAAACCCATCCTCGATGGCCGGGTCGAGACCCGCCCCGTACGGCGACATCGCGAAGCGCACGGAACCCGCGCCGGCCAAGACGCTGCGCCGCGCGAGGCGGTCGTAGAGCCAGAGACCGAGGCGCAGCAGCCAGCGCGGCCGCATGCCGACGACTCGCGGCAGCACGAAGGTCAACGGAGCAACCAGATGCGGCGCGATGCGCAGCAAGGCTTCGCGCTCGGCCAGGGCCTCGGCGACGAGTCGGAACTCGTATTGCTCGAGATAGCGCAGTCCGCCATGGATCAGCTTGCTGCTCGCCGAGCTGGTTGCACTTGCGAGGTCTGCTTGCTCGAAGAGGACGACCTTGAGCCCACGACCCGCGGCATCACGGGCGATGCCGGCGCCATTGATGCCACCCCCGATGATGGCCAGGTCATAAGGGACTGCGTCGGTCACGATGCGTGCTTTCTCTCGGCTCCATCGCCGACGAGCAGTTTCGCACTATCCGTGCAAACAAAAAAGGCAGCCGAGGCTGCCCTTTTTGTTCGACCAGCGCAATCAGCGCTTCTGGCGCAACTTGCGGATCGCTGCCAACTGGGCGGCCACCATGGCAAGCTCACTCTCGACCGTGGCGATTTCCTGGGCGCTTCGCGCTTGCGTGCGCGCCTCCTCGGCCTTCTTCTGGGCGTCGAGGGCCTTGGCTTCGTCGAGGTCGTGCCCCCGTATCGCCGTATCGGCGAGCACGGTGACCATGTTCGGCTGGACCTCGAGGATGCCGCCGGCGACGAAAATCAGCTCCTCCTCGGCCCGGCCCGGAACACGAATGCGCACCGCCCCGGGCTTGATACGCGTGATCAGCGGGGCATGGCGCGGATGCACGCCCAACTCGCCCGCCTCCCCGGGAAGCACGACGAATTCCGCCGTGCCGGAGAAAATCTGCTGCTCCGCGCTGACCACGTCGACCTGGATGGTATTTGCCATTGTCTACCTCATGCGCCCGCAGTTCGCCTCACTGCAGCGTCTTTGCTTTCTCGAAGGCCTCGTCGATGGTTCCGACCATGTAGAACGCTTGCTCGGGAAGATGATCGCATTCTCCGTTCACGATCATCTTGAACCCCCGGATCGTGTCCTTCAGCGATACATATTTCCCCGGGGAGCCCGTGAACACTTCGGCCACGTGGAACGGCTGGGAGAGGAAGCGCTGAATCTTGCGGGCCCGAGAGACCGCGAGCTTGTCCTCGGGGGAGAGTTCGTCCATGCCCAGAATGGCGATGATGTCGCGCAGTTCTTTGTAACGCTGCAGCGTCGCTTGCACGGCGCGGGTGGTGGAATAGTGCTCTTCGCCGACGGTATGAGGATCGATCTGACGGGAGGTCGAATCGAGCGGGTCGACTGCGGGGTAGATGCCCAGCGCGGCGATGTCGCGGGAAAGCACGACGGTCGCATCCAAGTGACCGAACGTGGTCGCGGGCGACGGATCCGTCAAGTCGTCGGCAGGCACGTACACGGCCTGGATGGAGGTGATCGAACCCACCTTCGTGGAGGTGATCCGCTCCTGGAGCCGACCCATTTCTTCGGCCAGCGTCGGCTGATAGCCCACGGCCGAAGGCATACGACCGAGCAAGGCGGACACTTCGGTGCCGGCGAGCGTGTAGCGATAGATGTTGTCGACGAAGAAGAGAATGTCTCGGCCTTCGTCACGGAAGCGTTCGGCCATGGTCAAGCCGGTCAAGCCGACACGCAACCGGTTCCCGGGCGGCTCGTTCATCTGACCGAACACCATGGCGACCTTGGATTGGCTCAGATCTTCCTGCACGATGACTTTGGCGTCTGACATCTCGTGATAGAAGTCGTTGCCCTCGCGGGTTCTCTCGCCTACACCGGCGAACACGGACAAGCCCGAGTGCTCCTTGGCGATGTTGTTGATGAGTTCGAGCATGTTCACGGTCTTGCCGACACCCGCGCCGCCGAACAGCCCGACCTTGCCGCCCTTGGCGAAGGGGCAGATCAGGTCGATAACCTTGATGCCGGTTTCGAGCAGATCGATGGAAGGCGAGAGTTCATCGAACTTGGGCGCGGGCTGGTGTATGGCCCGCCGCTCGTCCGACAGAATCGGACCCCGCTCATCGATCGGCCGTCCGAGCACATCCATCACTCGACCCAGGACACCGATCCCGACAGGGACCGAAATGGGGGCGCCCGTATTGCGAACCGGCATTCCCCGACGCAAGCCGTCGGAAGAACCGAGCGCGATGCAGCGAACGACACCGTCACCGAGTTGCTGTTCAACTTCGAACGTCAGGCCCTTCTCGGCGAGACCCGTGTCGCCCGTGTCTTCCAGCACCAGCGCGTCGTAGACTTTTGGCATCGAATCGCGCGGAAAAGAGATGTCGACGACCGCGCCGATGCACTGAACGATGGTTCCTTGATTCATGATGTATGCCTGCTATCGAAAAGGATTCTCTGGCGGTCGTTATACGGCCGCTGCTCCGCCCACGATCTCGGCGATCTCCTTGGTGATCGCCGCCTGCCTGTTCTTGTTGTAGATCAGCGTCAGTTCGTCGATGAGGGTCGCAGCGTTGTCGGAAGCCGACTTCATGGCGACCATTCGCGCGGACTGCTCGGAGGCCATGTTTTCTGCGACCGTCTGGTAGATGATGGCTTCGACGTAACGGGTCATGACCTCATCGAGCACCGACTTGGCGTCGGGCTCGTAGAGGTAGTCCCAGGTACTCTCCGGCGCACCTAACCGATCACCGGACAGGGGCAGGAGCTGCTCCATCACAGGCTCTTGCTTCATGGTGTTGATGAAGCGCGTGTAGAACAGCAGCACCTGATCGAATCGATCCTTGCAGTAGCCGTCGAGCATCGTCTTGACCGCGCCGATCAGCGCCTCGATCTGCGGTCGATCTCCAAGCCCGGTCGCCTGAGAGACAACATTGGCGCCGAGTCGCTGCATGAAGCCCAGACCCTTGTTGCCGATGCAACAGACGTCGATTTCCTCGCCAGCCGCCTGGCACTCCTTGTACTTGGTGAGGGCCAAACGCAGAACGTTGGTGTTCAAGGCGCCACACAAACCCTTGTCGGTGGTGACGACGATGATCCCCACGCGCTTCACGCTATCGCGGTGGACGAGAAAAGGATGCTGATATTCCGGATTGGCGTGGCTGATGTGTGCCGCGACGTTACGGATCTTTTCGGCGTAAGGACGGGCGGTGCGCATGCGCTCCTGCGCCCGTCGCATCTTGGACGCAGCCACCATCTCCATCGCCTTGGTGATCTTCCGCGTGTTTTGCACACTGCGGATCTTCACCCGGATTTCTTTGGTTCCCGGCATCGCGTCACCTTCCGCCCACGCGAGTGGGCGAGCAAGCGGCCATCGAGCTTACGGCGCTCATACGACCTCGGTCTTCTTCCAATCCTTAATGGCTTCGCTCAGCGCCTTTTCGTCATCGGCAGACAAGTCTTTCTTGTCTTCGATGCGGGCCACGAGCTCGGCGTATTTCGACTTCAAGTACTCGCGCAGCGCCTTTTCCGCGGCCAGCGCCTTTTTGACGTCGATATCGTCGAAGTAGCCGTTGTTCACGGCGAACAGCGTCAGCGCCATTTCCCAAACCTGGAGCGGCTGATACTGCGGCTGCTTCATGAGCTCGGTGACCATGCGCCCGCGCTCGAGTTGCTTGCGTGTCGACTCGTCGAGGTCGGATGCGAACTGTGCGAAGGCGGCGAGTTCTCGATACTGCGCCAAGGCGAGACGCACACCGCCACCGGTATCGCGTCGCTTCATGATCTTTGTCTGGGCAGCGCCACCAACGCGCGATACCGAGATGCCTGCGTTGATGGCTGGCCGGATGCCGGCGTTGAAAAGATCCGTCTCCAGAAAGATCTGGCCGTCGGTGATTGAAATCACGTTGGTCGGAACGAACGCCGTCACGTCGCCTGCCTGCGTCTCGATTATGGGCAAAGCCGTGAGCGAGCCAGTCTTGCCCTTGACTTCACCGTTGGTGAATTTCTCGACGTACTCGGGATTGACGCGGGCGGCGCGCTCGAGCAGACGCGAATGGAGGTAGAAGACGTCGCCGGGATACGCTTCACGGCCCGGGGGACGGCGCAGCAGCAGCGAGATCTGACGATAGGCCCACGCCTGCTTGGTCAGATCGTCATAAATGATCAGGGCGTCTTGTCCGCGGTCGCGGAAATACTCGCCCATGGTGCAGCCCGAGTAAGGCGCAATGTACTGCAGCGCAGCCGACTCGGAAGCTGACGCGGCGACGATGATCGTGTACGCCATCGCGCCATGCTCTTCGAGCTTGCGCAGAACGGTTGCAATCGTGGAGGCCTTCTGACCGATTGCGACGTAGACGCAAAAGAGATTCTTGCCCTTCTGGTTGATGATCGTATCGATCGCCACCGCAGTCTTGCCCGTCTGACGGTCACCGATGATCAGCTCACGTTGCCCGCGGCCGACGGGAACCATCGCGTCGATGGCCTTCAATCCCGTCTGCACGGGCTGGGAAACGGATTGACGCGCAATGACGCCCGGCGCCACTTTCTCGATGACGTCGGTGAGCTTGGCATTCAGCGGCCCCTTGCCATCGATCGGTTGCCCGAGCGAGTTGACGACACGCCCGAGCAGCTCGGGGCCGACCGGCACTTCGAGAATGCGACCCGTGCACTTCACTTGGTCGCCTTCGGTGATGTGCTCGTATTCACCCAGAATGACCGCCCCGACAGAATCACGCTCCAGGTTCAACGCGAGCCCGAAGGTATTGCCGGGAAACTCCAGCATCTCCCCTTGCATGACGTCCGAGAGCCCATGAACGCGGCAAATTCCGTCGGTCACGGAAACCACGGTCCCTTGCGTGCGCATCTGCGCGCCGGCGTCCATGTTCTGGATTCGGCTCTTGAGAAGTTCCGATATCTCGGAAGGGTTGAGCTGCATGGCTACTCCTAATGTTTGAGCGCGGCTTCGAGCGCGGTCAACTGTGCCCGCGCCGAACCATCAATGACTTTATCGCCGATCACTATGCGCACCCCGGCGATCAGTTCCGGCTCGATGCTCACCTGGGCGTTGACGCGCTTTCCGGTTCGAGCCTCGATCTGACCGACCAATTGCGCCAGCTGGGCATCGCTCAGGGCGAAAGCGGAAGCAATCTGCGCTTCGACGACTCCCTCGCGATCGTTTTTCAGGGAGCGGTACTGCTTTGCGATCTCGGGAAGAAACTCGATGCGACGGTTCTCTGCGAGGACGCGGACCAGATTCTCCCCTTCGCCCGTCAGCTGTCCGGAGAGCACGTGGATGAAGAGCCCAGCTACCTTGTCCGATGAAACGTTCGGATCGTCGATCGCCGCTGCGATCGTGGGATCCGCCGCAACAGTCGCAAGATTGGACAAGGTGTCGGACCATTCGCCGAGTTTTCCGCTCGCATCGGCGAGGCGGAAGACCGCTTCGGCGTAGGGGCGGGCAAGGGTGCTTATCTCAGCCATTTTGGTCTAGATCTGCTGCCTGATTGCTGCGAGCAGCTCGCCGTGAGCCTTGGCGTCCACCTCTCGGCGCAGGATTTTCTCCGCGCCGGCGACCGCCAGCGCGGCAACATGCTCGCGCAACTGCTCGCGCGCTCGCGCGTATTCCTGGTCGATTTCCGCCTTGGCAGCGATCTTCTCCCGGGCGCCCTCGTCCCTGGCCTGGCTCTTGGCCTGCTCGATCATCTCGGTGGCGCGTTTGTCCGCCTGGGCCAGAATTTCGGCGGCCCGAACACGCGCTTCCTTCAGCGCCTCTTCAGCCTGGCGGGAGGAGAGCTCGAGCGCCTGACGGCCTTTCTCTGCCGCGGCGAGCCCGTCAGCGATGCGCTTGTTGCGGTCGTCGATTGCGTCGGTCAGCATTGGCCAGACGAAGCTGACCGTGAACCAGATCAGCGCGGCAAACGAGAGCGCCTGCACCAGCAGGGTCGCGTTGATATTCATGGCAACGACCTCTAGCTAAGTATGACGACTAGCGAATGACCGAGAGGAGGGGGTTCGCGAAGCCAAAGAACATGGCGATACCGACACCGATCAGGAAGGCTGCGTCGATCAGGCCGGCGAGCAAGAACATGAACTTCTGCAGCTGCGGGATCAGTTCAGGCTGACGCGCTGCCGACTCGAGAAACTTCGAGCCCATGATGCCGATGCCCAGACAGGCACCGATGGCGCCCAAGCCAACGATGATGGCGATACCGAGCGCGGTGTAGCTCTGAATGAGCGCGAGAGACTCTTGCATTGGATTTTCCTTTCTTGCTTTGCCGAGATGAATCGAAACGTCGATTGAATTGAATCAGTGGTGCTCGTGGGCCATGGCGATATAGACCGCGGATAGCACCATGAAGATGAACGCCTGCAGCAGGATGATCAGGATGTGGAACACTGCCCACGCCCAAGTCAACACGAAAGAAGCAGCGCCGGCCGCCAGTCCGCCGACCGTCAGGGCGGCAACGGATGCTAGCAGGCCCAGAAGCATGAAAACCAGTTCGCCGGCGTACATGTTGCCGAAAAGACGCATGCCAAGCGAGATCGGCTTTGCGATCAGTTCGACAATGTTCAAGACTAGGTTAGGGATCCAGAGAATGGGGTTGGAGCCGAACGGGGCGGTAAACAACTCATGCAAGTAGCCGCCGACACCTTTTGCCTTGAAGCTAAAAAAGATCACCAGGAAGAACACCGACCAGGACATCCCGAATGTCGTATTGATGTCGGTCGTCGGAACGGCCTTCCACGCCGAGAAGCCCAAGCCGTGCATGATCGTCGCGACCCAATCTATCGGGACGAGATCCATGGCGTTCATCATGAACACCCAAACGAAGATCGTCAGCGCGAGGGGCGCGATGAATTTTCTGCTGCCAGGAAAGACGTCCTTGATGGTGTTGTCGACGAATTCGACGATGAGCTCGATGAACCCTTGGAAGCGTCCTGGCACCCCTCGGGTAGCGGTTCGTGCGACCAGCCAGAACGTGCCGATGCCGATGATCCCCATGAGCCAGCCCATGACGATAGTGTCGACGTTGAGCGTCCAGAACCCACCTTCGCCGAAGGTCACACGGAGATTGGTGAGGTGATGAGCAATGTAGCTGCTCGGAGTCAGATCTGTGCCTGCGGCCATGTTTTGTATGCTGTTGAAACCGTCAAAACAGAAAAATCAGCAAATATGCCATCAAGGCCGCAACAAATGCCCCGAGGAACGCAATCGCACTTTCCGCTGGCAGGGTCGCCATGCCGATTCCCAACAGGATCACGGCAACGACGACTCTGCACATCTCCGCCAGTAAAAAGCTTCTGAGCGGGCTCTCGGTTTTGCCTCGGCCTTGCAACCAGTACGCCGCGCCGTATGCAAGCGCGGCGAGTCCGGCAGAGGCGCCGCCCAGCAGGGCGGCTATGCCAACTGGGTAGCTGCCCCAGACGAAAACCGCCCCGGCGATGATCGTCGTGCTCGCCGCTTGCAGCGCGAGCAAGCGCGCGAGCTGCCGGCTCATCGAAAACGCCTACCGGGGAAAACGCTGGATTCTACGACGGATAATCCGATGCGCCAAGGCCTTGTCACGGCCTCGTCGACAGACGGGCGACCAGCTCATCGAAATGATCATGGCTCGCATAACGAACCACAATCTTTCCGGTACCCCTTGTCCCGGGCTTGATCTCGACGCGAGTGCCTATGCGCTCGGAAAGCTCTTCTTCCAGGCGAGCGACGTCGCGGTCTACTTTGCGTTTCGGTGGTGTCGTCGCATCTCTCAAGAGATTGGCGACCAGCTGCTCGGTCTCGCGCACCGAGAGCCCTTTGGCCACGACTGTTCGGGCTGCTTCGGTCTGACGCGATGGCGAGAGCGCCAGCAGCGCGCGAGCATGTCCCATGTCGATCTCTCCGCGATCGAGCAGATCGCGGACCGAGGGCGTGAGGCTCAACAGGCGCAGCAGATTGCTGACTGCGCTGCGAGAGCGTCCGACCGCCTCCGCGGCCGCCTCGTGTGTCATTCGGAACTCGTCGATCAGTCGCTGGATACCCGCGGCCTCTTCGAGCGGATTGAGATCCTCGCGCTGGATGTTCTCGATCAGCGCCATCGCGAGTGCCGCATTGTCGCCCACTTCACGGACGACGACGGGAACGGCGGTCATGCCCGCGATACGGGCTGCGCGCCAACGTCTTTCGCCCGCGATGATCTCGTAGCTTCCCGGTGACACCGAGCGCACGAGAATCGGCTGCATCAGTCCTTGAGCCTTGATGGAGTTGGCCAGATCCTCCAGGGCGGATTGATCCATCCGTGTCCGCGGCTGGTAACGACCCGGCGACAGAGCGTCGATATCGACGGTCGCCAGCGTATCGCCTCCGCCGCTCTGCTGAGCGGGCTTGTCGGCCCCCAGCAACGCATCCAGACCGCGTCCCAGTCCACGCAGCTTTGCCATTACGGTGTTGTCTCCACGGTCGTCTCGCTGCGGGAGATCATCTCGCCGGCCAGAGCCAGATAGGCGAGGGCCCCTTTGGAACGTCGGTCCAAACCGAGCACGGGAACGCCATAGCTCGGCGCCTCCGCGAGGCGGATGTTTCTCGGGACGATCGTTCGGTAGACCTTGTCTCCGAAATGACTCATCAAGTCGCGCGACACTTGTTGCGCCAAGGTATTGCGCGGATCGTACATCGTGCGCAAGAGCCCTTCGATCTCCAAGTCCGGATTCAAGTGCTCGCGCACCCGCTTCAGCGTTTCCACCAAGTCGCTAAGGCCCTCGAGCGCATAGTATTCACATTGCATAGGGATAAGGACCGCGTTCGCCGCGACCAGCGCGTTCACGGTCAGCAAATTGAGCGCAGGAGGACAGTCGAAGAAAACGTAGTCGTATTGCGCAAGCACCGGGTGCAGCGCGATCTTCAGCCGGTCTTCGCGGTGATCCATGTCGACGAGTTCCACCTCGGCGCCCGCCAGTTCCCGATTGGAGGGGATCAGGTCGTAGCCTCCGACAGAGGATGCGACAGTCGCCTGCGGTACATCGCACTGTCCGAGCAGAACGTCATAAACAGTGCGTTTCGTATTGCGCTTGTCGATACCGCTGGCCATGGTCGCATTACCCTGCGGATCGAGATCGACGAGCAGGACGCGACGCTTGGCGGCGGCCAAGCTCGCCGCAAGGTTGACCGTTGTGGTCGTTTTTCCGACGCCGCCCTTCTGATTCACGACGGCCAGAATCCGCGCGCTCATTGCAATGCCTTTGTCATAATGACCAGATGGCGTTGCGCGCCCAAACCGGGCACGTCGATTTTGACGACGTCCTGCACGCTCACCTCGGGCGGCAGCCGGGAAAGCTCGTCCTGCGGGTAGGTTCCCTTCATTGCGAGCATGCGTCCGTCCGGGGCAAGGCTCGACACCGCGACGCGGGCAAAGAGCGCGGTTTCCGCGAAGGCGCGCGAGACGATCGTATCGAAAGGTCGCCCTGGCCGATGGTTTTCGATGCGCTCGCAGGCGACTTCCACGTTGTGCAGCCCCAATTCGATGATGACCTGGCGCAAAAACGCGCAGCGCTTGTGACTCGCGTCCAACAGCGTGACTCGCCACTGCGGGCGGGCGAGAGCGACCGGAATTCCCGGCAGGCCGGCGCCACTGCCTACATCCAGGATGCGCTCAGGGCGAACATGCGGCACGATGGCGAGGCTATCGAGAATATGGTCCGTCGCCATTCGCTCAGGGTCCTGGATTGCGGTCAGATTGTAGACCTTGTTCCATTTAACGATCAGGTCGACGTATTGAGCAAGGGCGGCGATCGCCCCCGCGGATGCGACCACACCGAGTTCGGGCAAGCCGCGCTCGATGATTTCTCGGTTCATCAAGCCGTCTGACCAATGGCGCCGGCACGGCGCTTGAGATGAACCACCAACAAACTCATTGCGGCAGGTGTGATGCCGGAGATCCTTGCCGCCTGCCCCAGGGTTTCGGGTCGTTGTTTCGCCAACTTCTGACGAACTTCGGTCGAAAGCCCCGGCACCGCGTCGTAGTCGATATCGTCGGGCAAGCGCCAGGTCTCGTACCGCTTCTGGCGCTCGACCTGCTCTTGCTGTCGATCGACATACCCTTGATATTTAGTGGATATTTCTACCTGCTGCGCGACGTCAGCAGGCGTGGTATCCGCCTCGGGTAGCCAATACGCCACATCCGTGAAGGACATGCCGGGGCGTTTGAGAATCTCGGCAAGTGTCACGTCGCGCACGGTCCCATCTGGAAACAAGCGCGTAGCGAGTTCCGACGGTAGGGCTTTGGCGCCTAGGCGGGTACCCTTCAGGTGTCCGAGGGTACGCTCGATCGCGTCTCGGCGGCGCTGAAAACTGACCCAGCGCGCCTCGTCCACGACGCCGAGGCTTCGTCCGATTTCGGTCAGCCTGAGATCCGCATTGTCTTCGCGCAGGCTGAGTCGATACTCCGCTCTACTCGTGAACATCCGATACGGCTCGTTGACTCCACGGGTGACGAGATCGTCCACCAATACGCCGAGGTACGCTTGGTCACGCCGGGGAGACCACCCGTCGAGGCCGCGAGCGGAGCGACCGGCGTTGACTCCGGCCAACAGGCCCTGCGCAGCCGCCTCCTCGTAGCCAGTCGTGCCGTTGACCTGACCGGCAAGGAAGAGGCCTCGGATTGCTTTTGACTCCAGGGTGGCGGTAAGGGCGCGCGGATCGAAATAATCGTATTCGATGGCATAGCCGGGACGCAGCACGTGGGCGTTCTCCAGACCAGCGATCGAGCGTACGGCGGCGACTTGCACGTCGTACGGCAAGCTGGTGGAGATCCCATTGGGGTAGATCTCATGAGTGGCGAGCCCCTCGGGCTCGAGAAATATCTGATGAGCGTCTTTCTGGGCGAACCTGACTACCTTGTCTTCGATGGAGGGGCAGTATCTCGGTCCGATGCCCTCGATGACGCCCGTGAACATGGGGGAGCGGTCCAACCCGCCCCGAATGATGGCGTGGGTGCGCTCGTTCGTGTGGGTGATCCAGCAAGGCAGTTGCCTGGGATGCATTTCAGCGGAACCGAGGAACGAAAACACGGGCGAAGGCTCATCCCCCGGTTGCGCCTGCATGGCAGAAAAATCGATGGTTCGCCCATCGAGACGGGGAGGGGTCCCGGTCTTCAGGCGACCGACGGGCAGGGCGAGTTCCCGCAACTTTGCGGAAAGCGTCATCGCCGCGGGATCGCCAGCCCGCCCAGCCTGGTAGTTTTCGAGGCCGACATGAACACGACCCGCCAAGAACGTTCCGGCAGTCAGCACGACTGCGCGTGCGCCGAAGCGAAGGCCCAGCTGCGTGATGACCCCCGTCACGCGCTCGCCCTCGACAATGAGGTCTTCTACGGCCTGCTGAAACAATTTCAAGTGCGCTTGATTCTCTAACCGACGACGAATGGCCGCCCGGTAAAGAACCCGATCGGCTTGAGCTCGGGTGGCCCGAACCGCAGGGCCCTTGCTTGCGTTTAGGATGCGGAACTGAATACCCGCTTCGTCCGTCGCGATGGCCATCGCGCCCCCGAGGGCATCGACTTCCTTGACGAGGTGTCCCTTGCCGATACCTCCGATGGAGGGGTTGCAGGACATCTGACCCAACGTGTCTAGATTGTGGGTAAGCAGAAGGGTAGAGCACCCTATGCGAGCGCTGGCCAAAGCAGCCTCGGTGCCTGCGTGCCCGCCACCGACCACGATTACATCGAAACGCTCGTCGAACATGGGAGTCCTCGACCTTCGAAACTCACGCTGTTTCACGTGAAACAACCACCGGGCGCGCAGTATAGCTTCATGAAGTATGGATTGCGAGACGGCACCAGCGGCTACTTCCCAATGCAAAACTTCGCGAAAATCTCTCCAAGGATATCGTCTGCGACCACCTCCCCGGTGATCTCGGACAAGGCCTCTTGGCACAGCCTCAACTCTTCCGCCGCAATCTCCGGCTCATCCAGAATCTCCACCGCACGACCAAGGAATTCTCGAGCGCTCCGAAGTGCTCTCAGTTGCCGCTCGCGCGCCGCGAATGCACCCTCCACGTCGCCGCCCTCGTGCCCGAAAGACACAAGGGCGCGCCGCAACTCTCCCAGCCCGGCGCCCGTCCTTGCCGACAACCAAATATGTGTCCCATCGCACCGCGATTCCGCACTTGGTTGCCGACCCACCAAGTCGATCTTGTTGTGCGCCCAGATACGCCGGGTTTCCGTGGGTAGACGACCCACAGCCTCGGCGTTGAGTTCCACCGCCGATGACGCATCCAGCACCACTACAAGCACGTCCGCTGCAGCGACTGCACCCCACGTGCGCGCTATACCCAGTTCTTCCACCGGATCAGCCGTCAACCTGAGCCCTGCAGTGTCCACCACTTGAACGGGAACGCCATCGATCTGAACGACTTCTTTGACGAGATCCCGTGTCGTCCCCGGAATAGGCGTGACAATCGCCACGTCGTCTTCACATAATGCATTGATTATACTGGATTTTCCAGAGTTCGGAGGGCCAACCAGTGCAATGCTGATCCCCTCGCGCAGGATCTTGCCGACCATGCCTGCCCGCTCCGCGCCCGCCAGTGCCCCCACCAGTGCCTGAAGACGATCGCGAACACCGGCCTCGCCGATGAAGTCGATTCCCTCTTCCGGAAAATCGAGCGCGCCCTCGAGCAATACCCTCAGCGCCGTGAGTTCCTCTTGAAAGCGAGCGACCCTTCGAGAGAACTCGCCCGTTAGCGTTCTGGCGGCGCTCTTGGCTGCCTGATCGGTGCGCGCGACGATCAGATCCGCTACCGCCTCAGCTTGTGCCAAATCAAGCCGGCCATTCAAGAATGCCCGTTTGGTGAACTCGCCCGCTTGGGCAAGACGAGCCCCCAAATCGAGGCAACGCCTGAGCACCTGGTTGACGACCACCGGACCGCCATGTCCCTGGAGTTCCAGCACGTCCTCACCCGTGTAGGAACGAGGTGCGGAAAAAAGAAGCGCTATGCCCTCATCGAGGGTGCCGTTATCCGCATCGAGAAAGCGCACTAGACAAGCTCTCCGCGGGGGCAACGACCTACCGCAAAGCATCTGCGCGATCTGCCGCGCGCGCGGCCCGGACACCCGGACTACGCCGATACCTCCTACTCCCGGCGGCGTCGCTATCGCCGCGATGGTATCAGCGTCGTCCATGGGCAGGCGCAGCCTGTTCCATCCTCCGCGTGATGTGCCACTGCTGCGCAATCGACAAGATGTTGTTCACGAGCCAGTAAAGAACCAAGCCTGCGGGAAAGAAGAAGAAAAAGACACTGAAGGCGATCGGCATGATCTTCATGATCTTTGCCTGAATGGGATCGGGGGGTTCCGGATTCAAGCGCGTCTGAATGATCATGGTCGCGCCCATCAGGATGGGCAGAATGAAGTACGGATCGGTCGCTGCCAGATCCTTGATCCACCCGAAGAAGGGCGCTTGCCGCAACTCGAAACTCGCCAACAACACCCAGTAAAGAGCGATAAAGACCGGAATCTGCACGAGAATCGGAAGGCACCCGCCCAGCGGGTTGATCTTCTCTGTCTTGTACATCTCCATCATCGCCTGCTGCATGCGCTGACGATCGTCCCCGTACTGTTCCTTCAATCGCTGCATCTTGGGTGCCAAGACTCGCATCTTGGCCATCGACCGATAGCTCGCCGCGGACAACGGGTAGAAGATCAGCTTAATCAAGCAAGTCAGCAGGATGATTGCCACACCCCAGTTGCCCACCCAGGCATACAAGTTCTTGAGCACCCAGAACAAGGGGGCTGCAATGATGGTGAGCCAGCCGTAATCGACTGTGCGTTCCAATCCGGGGGCGATAGTCGCCAGCTTGTCCTGATCCTGGGGGCCAGCGTACAGAGTCACTTCTTGAACCAGTGTGCCATCCGTGCCACCCGCCGCAAAGGGAACGATGACGCCCGCCGTGTACAGATCTCCATCGACCTTCTTGGTGTAGAACTCACGTGCAATGGGCGGCTGGACGATCCAAGCACTCACGAAATAATGCTGCACGAGACCTATCCAACCCTCGTTCGCCGTCTTGGGGTACGTCACCTTGCCTTTTTCGATATCGCCGAAGGCAACCTTCTGGAATTTGCTCTGCTCCGTATAAACCGCCACACCCGTGTAGGTTGGCAGCATGGCGGAGTCGCCCTCGGGCGGCGTGCTATCGCGAAGTAACTGGTAGTACGCGTAGACCTGCCGCGGCGACTCGCCACCGGCAGTTCGAAGTTCCTGCCGGATCCGAATGGAGTAACTGCCACGCTCGAAGACGAAGACTTTACTCGCCACACTGCCATCGGCGGCTGTACTTTCGAGGCGTACCTCGAGTACTTGCTGCCCCTCTTGAAGCTTGTACTCCCTGGCAGCCGCGGTGAACTTGGAGTTGTGATTGGGCAATCCTTCGCCAATCAGCCCGCTTTGCGCCACGTAAGTCCGCTGCGGCCCGCGTTCGAGCAACACGAAGTTCTTGGTCGTGTCGATCGTGCCCCGATGCTTGGGCAACTCGGCGTGTTTGATCGTCCCGCCGATGGTGTCGATCTGAACCGTCAGCACGTCCGTGAAGACTTGAAGAGTCTCCCCCTCCTGTCCCTTTTGAGTCGTCGCGGCAGGGGCCGTATTAGGGATGGGCGCGTCCAGGGCCTTGGTCGGTCCGGACGGGACATCAGCAGCCGGCGTCTTTGTGCCAGGCTGGGCGGGCGTAGTCGTGGCTGGCTGCGGAGGCCGGCTTTCTCGCTGCCATGCTTCGAACAGCATGAACATCGAGAAGAAAAAAATCATCGCGAGTATGAGACGTTGCGTATCCATTGTTCAGTTCGCTTACGGGACCGGGTCGTGACCGCCGCAATGCCAAGGATGGCAACGCAACAGACGTCTAATCGCTAGCCATGTACCACGAAGCACGCCATAGCGGCCTATCGCTTCTTGTGCGTACTCGGAGCACGAGGGATAGAAACGGCAAACGGGGCCAATCAGGGGACTGATCGCGTAGCGATATGCGCGAAGCAACCACAAAGCGATCTTGGTCATGGTCCTAACGGTGGAACAAAATCTCCAACTCCTGCCGCGCGTCTAGCAGGCTGGGATGCTTGTAGGGCTGGATCAGCGAGACGAAGAAATCGACGGAGGCCAACTCGCCACGCTGGTGTCGAAAAACTTCGCGTACGCATCGTTTCATGCGGTTACGGTCTACCGAACTTCTTAGAACTTGTTTCGCCACTCGAACCAGAATGCGGGCGTACCCCACCTCATTGTCGAGGCGGCGGACCACGAACCATCGTCCGCGCGTTCTGGCGGCATTGCGTAGCTTGACCGCCTGTTCGTCGCTGGTCACCCGCGCCGTACGTGGGAGGCGGCTGCGGTGCTTCACACTGCTAGGCGTGTCCGACCTTTGGCGCGACGGGCGCGCAGTACGGCGCGTCCACCGGGTGTTTTCAGGCGGGCGCGAAACCCGTGCGTCCTCGTGCGACGCGTTTTGGAGGGCTGGTATGTGCGCTTCATCGCGTCACTCCGTTAATTAAAAAGCCTCGTATTAGACATTCCGACGCAAAGTCCTGTCAATCGACAAACGCCGTCCCTCGCTTGGCTGCGACGCGGATTCACCGCACCGTCACTACCTGCTGCTTGTGGATAACAACAGCTGAAAAGCGCTAGAATTGACAGTCCCGCGCCACCAATTGGCCGTCAGAGCCGCGCGTTACCCCGAGACCCTCGTTACCCCATGAGCAGCTTCTGGCGTTCCTGCCTCGAATATTTTCAGCGCGAGCTCACGCCGCAGGAATTTTCCGCCTGGATCAAGCCTATCCGCTTTACTCGGAACGAAGAGTCGGTTCTTCTCGAAGTACCTAATCGACTGGCATTGCGCTGGATCAAGGACACCTACCTGAGCCGGATCCAGTTGCTCGCCGACGAGCATTTCTCCACGCCCACGACAATATCGGTCAACTTGCTCCCCCGGCCTGTCGAGAGCGTCCCTGCGCTCGCCCCTGCCGAACCCGCGAGCCCTCGAGCCGTACCGCCGATGCAGCCGCAGTCAGCGGCGAGTGATGCGTCCCGGCTCAACCCCGCCTACACATTCGAAACGTTCGTTACGGGTCGCGCAAATCAGCTCGCCCGCGCGGCGGCGATTCAGGTCGCCGACAGTCCCGCCACCTCCTACAACCCACTTTTCATTTACGGCGGCGTCGGCCTCGGCAAGACGCACTTGCTCCATGCTGTCGGCAACCTGGTGAGAGAACGCACACCGAACGCCAAAATCCGCTATCTGCATGCCGAGCAGTATGTGTCCGATCTCGTCCGCGCTGTGCAGCACCGCTCGTTCGACCAATTCAAGCGCTATTACCAATCCCTCGATTTGCTGCTCATCGACGACATCCAGTTCTTTGCCGACAAGAATCGAACTCAAGAGGAGTTCTTCTATACTTTCAACGCACTCCTCGAATCCCGGCGTCAAATCGTGATCACATGCGACTCCTTTCCGAAAGAGATCGCCGGGATGGAAGATCGCCTGAAGACTCGCTTCGGCTGGGGCCTGACAGTCTCTGTGGAACCCCCTGACCTCGAGATGCGGGTGGCCATTCTGTTGAAGAAGGCTGAACTCGAGAATGTCATTCTCGACCAGCCTGTGGCCTTCTTCATCGCTCAGCAAGTGCCCTCCAACGTTCGGGAACTCGAAGGGGCATTGAAACGCGTACTGGCTTTCTGCCGCTTCTCCGGTCAGCCGTTGCGCATCGATACCTGCAAAGAAGCGCTGCGAGATCTCATTGCCGTTCAGAGTCGCCAAGTAACCATCGACAATATCCAGCGCACCGTTGCCGAGTACTACAAGATCAAGGTCTCGGAAATGTACTCGAAGAAACGCAGTCGCCTGATCGCACGCCCGCGCCAAATCGCAATGGCGCTCGCCAAGGAACTCACGCCTTTGAGCTTGCCGGACATTGGCGAGGCGTTCGGCGGCAGAGACCATACGACGGTACTTCACGCCTGCCGCAAAGTGGCTGAATTGCGCACCACCAATTCGGACATCACGCGCGACTTCAACTCGCTTCTGCAAGTGTTGAGAAACTGATGACAGCTTGGGTACAAGATGTGGATAAGCTGGGCATTTCCTCCATCGCAACATTCCATACAGAATTCATGCACAGGCCATACACGCATCTTCCCGTACTGCCAGAGGGATTTTTTTCCCTACGTTTGAAACGCTTGGCCAGTTATCCAAAATTTTCAGCGGTGCCTACCACTACTACTATTTCGGATAAGAAATGAAGTTATTGGAATGCTCGCGTGACGAACTGTTAGCTCCGCTTCAAACCGTAAGCGGTATCGTCGAACGTCGCCATACCCTGCCGATACTGTCCAACGTCCTCCTCGAGAAAGGGGATGATGGCTTGACGCTGTTGGCCACCGACCTAGAGATTCAGATCTGTAGCAGATCCCAGATCAATTCCGGATCGGACACCACCACGATAACGACCTCCGCGCGCAAACTCCAAGACATCCTGCGCGCGCTGCCAGCAGAAGCAAGGGTCAGCATCGAGAGCAACGCCAATCGACTTCAACTGAAGTCCGGGCGCAGCCGTTTTACCCTCCAGGCGCTGCCGCCCGAAGATTTCCCCCGGCTGGCAGCGGGCGCCGAAGTCGTCGACGAAGTTACCTTGACCCAGAAGACGCTTCGCTCATTGCTGCTGCTCGTTCAATACTCGATGGCGCAGCAGGACATCCGCTACTATCTCAACGGCTTGTTGCTCTGTCTGGAAGCTCGGGAACTACGGGTGGTCGCAACAGACGGCCATAGGCTAGCTTTTGCGAAGACTTCCCTCGAAGAGGATCATTCGCGCCAGGAAGTCGTTTTGCCGCGCAAAGCCGTTCTAGAGCTTTGCAAATTGCTCCAGGACACGGACGACCCGATCCGCATCGGACTTCTCGGCAATCAAGTAAGGTTCAATTTCGGTTCGGTCGAATTGGTCACGAAGATCGTCGACGGCAAGTTTCCCGACTACGGCCGCGTGATTCCCACGGGACACCAGAACCTCATTACCGTAGAGCGCATCGCCTTGCTCCAGGCGTTGCAGCGAACGGCGATTCTTTCCAACGACAAGTTTCGCGGCGTACGTTGGGTCCTCACAGAAAATAGCCTCCGAGTCTCGTGCACCAATACCGAGCAAGAAGAAGCGCAGGAAGAACTGGAACTTCAGTATTCCGGCCCTGCCATCGACATCGGTTTCAATGTCAATTACCTACTCGACGTACTCAATGCACTGGTCGGGACGCATGTCCGCTGTGCTTTCGGTGATGCGAGCAGCAGTGTCTTGATGACCGATCCGACGCTAGAGAACTTCAAGTACGTCATCATGCCGATGCGCATCTAACCGAGATTGGCTGGGTCTATGCAGAGTGAAAGCGAAGTACCGCGTCCCCGAGAAGATGCAGACTACGGTGCCGACAGTATAAAAATACTCAAAGGTCTGGAGGCCGTGCGCAAGCGTCCGGGCATGTACATCGGAGACACCCACGACGGCACCGGGCTCCATCACATGGTGTTCGAGGTCGTCGACAATGCCGTCGACGAGGCCCTAGCCGGTTACTGCAACGAGATTGTCGTGACCATCCACCCGGACAACTCGATCAGTGTCACCGATAACGGGCGCGGAATTCCCACTGCGATCAAGGAAGACGACGAACTCAAGCGCTCCGCGGCCGAGATCGTGATGACGGAACTGCACGCGGGCGGGAAGTTCGACAGCAACTCCTATAAGGTTTCCGGGGGCCTGCACGGAGTCGGCATATCGGTCGTGAACGGCTTGTCCGACTGGTTGCGGCTCACCATACGCCGCGACGGACAGACTCATTTCGTCGAGTTCAGAGACGGGATCCCGACGGAACCCTTGAAAGCGATCGGCAAGACGGAAAAGCGCGGCACAGAGGTTCACTTCCTGGCTAGCGTCGCCATTTTCCAGCACGTCGAATATCACTACGACATATTAGCTCGACGCCTGCGCGAGCTCTCGTTCCTGAACGATGGGGTCAACATAAAGCTCGTCGACCAGCGGCATGCCAAGGAAGAAGTGTTTGCCTTCGCCGGGGGTGTGCGCGGATTCGTCGAGTTCATGAATCGAAGCAAGAGCGTGCTTCATCCCAATGTCTTTTACGCGCGTGCCGAGAAAGACGGCATCGTCGTCGAGACAGCGATGCAATGGAACGACTCGTATCAAGAGTCGGTTCAATGCTTCACCAACAATATCCCGCAGCGCGACGGCGGCACGCATTTGACGGGATTGCGCGCTGCTATGACGCGCACTTTGAATCAGTTCATCGAAGCCAACGAGTACGCTCGCAAGGCCAAAGTGGAAACCAGCGGAGACGACATGCGCGAAGGGCTCTGCGCGGTGTTGTCCGTGAAGGTTCCCGAGCCTAAATTCTCGTCGCAGACCAAGGACAAACTCGTCTCGTCCGAGGTTCGTCCCGTCGTCGAGGAAGTTGTAGCGGAGAAGCTCGCCGAGTTCCTTCTCGAGCGGCCCAACGACGCCAAGATCATCGTGTCGAAGATCATCGAGGCGGCGAGAGCTCGCGAAGCCGCGAGAAAAGCTCGAGAGATGACCCGCCGAAAGGGCGTGCTCGATTCATTCGGACTACCCGGTAAGCTCGCCGATTGCCAGGAAAAGGATCCCACGAAGTGCGAACTCTACATCGTCGAGGGCGACTCGGCCGGAGGATCCGCCAAACAGGGTCGTGACCGCAAGTTTCAGGCGATCTTGCCGCTCAAGGGCAAGATTCTGAATGTCGAGCGCGCCCGGTTCGACAAGCTGCTTTCCTCGCAGGAGATCTCGACCCTGATCACCGTTCTGGGTGCAGGGATCGGAAAAGAAGAATACAACCCGGACAAGCTTCGCTATCACCGCGTCATCATCATGACGGACGCGGATGTCGATGGGTCGCACATCCGGACATTGTTGTTGACGTTCTTCTATCGCCAGATGCCCGAATTGGTTGAACGCGGCCACATTTATATTGCGCAGCCGCCTCTCTACAAGATCAAGCACGGTCGCCAGGAGCGTTATCTCAAGGACGATCACGAACTCAAGGAGTACTTGCTGGGGCTCGCACTCACCGACGCGGAACTTGTTCCCAGCCCGGGCCAGTCGCCTCTGAACGGGGAGGCGCTTGCGAAAGTCGCCAGAGAGTTCTTTCTGGCCGAGGCAGTCATTGAACGGGTGCGCCGTCTGATCGATGAGAAAGTGCTCTACGCCATTCTCAAAGGAACGGCCATCGACTTGAGCGACAAGATGGGCGCCGATGACAGCGCAGCGCGCTTGCAGCAGGTCCTCCAGCATTCCGGCATCAAGATCTCGCCGCGGTACGACGAGGCGAGCGAGCGGTGGGCCTTGGAGATTGGACGCATGCAGCACGGCAATCGCCGCGTTACTCGATTGGACGCCGACTTTCTAATCAGCGGCGACTACGAGCAGATCACCAGGACAGGACACCTGATCCACGGGTTGCTCGGTCCGGGAGCGAGCGTGCGTCGCGGAGACCACAGCCAGCCTGTCGAGGAGTTCAAGGAGGCGCTCGACTGGCTGCTCGACGAAGTGAAGAACACTGTCGGCATCCAGCGCTACAAGGGGCTCGGAGAGATGAACCCGGAGCAACTTTGGGAGACAACGATGGATCCATCGACCCGGCGCTTGTTGCGCGCTCAGATCGAGGACAGCATCGCCGCCGATGAAATCTTCACGACGCTCATGGGCGATATGGTCGAGCCTCGGCGAGCATTTATCGAAACCAACGCATTGGGCGTACGCAACCTCGATGTGTGATCCGTTTGACTACGTAGCGAGCACCGCTGAACAATGAAAAGCCGTAACGTTCCCACTTCGGGCCCCCGTTTTGTTCGTCGCCGTTCACCGATCCACGGTTATGGTCTGTTTGCCAGACGTCCGATTCCGAAAGGCACCCGCCTGATGGAGTACGTCGGCGAGCTGATCAATGCCGACCAGGCCGAAGGTCGCTACCCCGAGGTCGATATCCCGCCTCATACGTTTCTTTTCGACGCTGAGGATGACATGTACATCGATGGCGGCGTCGGAGGAAATTCCTCGAGATTCATCAACCATTCCTGCAAGCCGAACTGCGAGGCTGTGCAGGATGGAAAGCGGATCTTCGTCGAAACCATCCGAGCGATCCGGCCGGGCGAGGAATTGTTCTACGACTACTGCATCACGCTCGACGAGCCCCACAATGCGGCTGCCAAGAAGAAGTGGATCTGCAAGTGTGGCGCCCCGAACTGTCGGGGACACATGTTGGGCAAGAAGCGCTGAACGCTAGCTTGCCCGACGTCGGGTGCGGGTCGCTGTCGTAGCAGGCTCGGCGTCACCCGAGGAGGCTGCCGACTTGCTGGCGCGGGGCTGAAACTCGAAGCCGATCCCGCCGCCCGCATTCTTCACCAAGTAAGCGCGGAACGGTCTGCCTTTCTTCGAGATGAAACGAGGCAGCAGGTCCGTTCGACCCTCTTGCAGCAGCTTTTGCAATTGCGCGCGCTCTATCGGCTGCTGCAGGATGATGCGACTTACCCGGAAATCGCACGCTTTGTCCGGGCCGACCGCGCGTTCGCAAATGTAGCCGCTGCCGTGCTCGTAGACGCTCGCATTGCATTTCGGGCAGTTGCCGATCGCTTCTTGCGTGCTGAAGTCAGGCTTGGTCTCGCCGCCTTCCCCATCCAGATTTTGGCCGAAATCGAATTCCGCCTTGTGCTCGTCGTTTAGCCGCATAGATGCTGCGAATGGACGTCCCTGACGGCTTCGGAATCCCGTCAGCGGACCGATGCGCTTGTCGCGAATCAGTTGCTCCACTTCCTCCAATGCCCATTCGCGCCCGGCGGTGACCTTCCAGATCGAGAAATCGCATGCCTGGCACTGAAACTTGCGATAGTTCTCCTGAACGACGCCGCCGCACTTCGGACAGGGAACGTCCAGTGTGGCAAATGCGGTATCGGGAATATCCCCGTTCTTGATGCGAGACACCAGATCCTGCGTGACGGCAGTGATGTGCTCCATGAAGAGCGACCGTGCCAGTTTGCCAAGCTCCATTTGCTTGAGCTTGAACTCCCAATCTCCAGTCAGTTCCGGAGAAGTCAGTTCGGTGACGCCAAAGTGACGCAGAGCGAAGAGCAAGGAGAAGGCCTTGGGTGTAGGCACCAACTCGCGCCCCTGGCGTATGACGTACTCTTCGCTGATCAGTCCTTCGATGATGGCTGCTCGGGTGGCCGGCGTACCCAATCCCTTGGCATCCATCGCTGCTCGCAACTCGCCGTCTTCCACGAGCTTGCCCGCACCCTCCATGGCGGACAAGAGGGTGGCTTCCGAATACCGTGCAGGCGGCCGAGTTTGCTGAGCGACGGCATTCACTTCCTCTGCGAGCGGCTTTTCGCCGCGCTCGACGGCGATCAGTCGCGCATCTTCCACCTGTGCTTCCCGCCCGTAGACGGTCAGCCAGCCGGGTTTCTGAAGAACCTTGCCCTCGCTCTTGAAATGATTTTCTTCGACGACGGTGATTCGAGTCGTCTGAAAGTATTCGGCAGCGGGATAGAAAACAGCCAAGAATCGCCGCACGACCAGATCGTAGAGTTTCTGCTCGGGTTCGGAGAGAGACTTCGGCAACTGCAGCGTCGGAATGATGGCGAAGTGATCCGAAATCTTGCTGTTGTCGAAAATTCGCTTGTTGGGCTTGACCCATTCCTTGGAAAGAATTTCGGCCGCGAACGAGGCGTAGGGCGTAGCGTTCTCGTCGACCGGCGCCTTCTTTCCCTTGGCCGCTTCTTGCGATTCGCCCCCGAACATCGCGAGCGTGCTGCGCACGGTACCGAGGTAATCCTCAGGCAGCGCCCGCGCGTCCGTTCGCGGATAGGTCAATACCTTGTGCCGCTCGTACAGCGCCTGGGCGATCGCCAAAGTGCTCTTGGCAGAAAAACCGAAACGGGCATTCGCCTCACGCTGCAGACTCGTCAAGTCGAACAGCAAGGGCGAGAGTTGAGTCGAGGGCTTGCTCTCTTCGGTGACTGTGCCGATCTTGCCGGCGCATAGGGCGACGATCCGGTCAGCGTCTTCGCTGCGCCAAATCCGCTCGGGGCGGCGCTCGGCATCATCGTCCTTGCGAAACTGCGGGTCGAACCATCGGCCTTCGTAGTGGCCCGCCTTGGCCGCGAAGCGTCCGTGCACTTCCCAGTAGTCGCGCGACCTGAACGCTCGGATCTTCTCTTCGCGCTCGATCAACACCACCAGGGTGGGCGTCTGGACGCGTCCGACGGTGGTCTTGTAGAAGCCGCCTTCCTTCGAGTTGAAGGCTGTCATGGCACGCGTGCCGTTGATTCCGATCAGCCAATCCGCCTCGGAGCGGCACTTCGCCGCGTCCGACAAAGGAAGCATGTCGCTGTCCGAACGCAGCGACGCGAAACCTTCCCGAATCGCGGCGGGCGTCATCGACTGCAGCCAGAGGCGCTGAATCGGCTGCTTGGCTTTGCAGTACTGAACGATGTAACGGAAGATGAGTTCGCCCTCGCGGCCGGCGTCGCAGGCGTTGACCAGGGAGGTCACGTCTTTGCGCTTGAGCAGCTTGGCGAGCAACTTCAGCCTCGCTTCGGATCGAGCGATGGGCTGCAGGTCGAAGTGTGGCGGTATGACAGGAAGATTGTTGAAAGACCACTTTCCCCGCTTGACCTCGAAGCCCTCAGGCACGGTCAGTTCGAGCAGATGGCCTACCGCGGAAGTGATGATCCGATCATCGCTCTCGAAGTAATCGTCATGACGAGCGAATCCGCCGAGGGCTCGGGCGATATCCCCCGCGACAGAAGGCTTTTCGGCAATGATCAGCGTTTTGCCCATGTGCGAACGAGCCCTCCGGTTCCGGCTGGCGGCAAAGAGCGGCAGATGATAAGAACAATCACAAGCGAAGGCAAGGAACAGTCCTGTTCAAGACGTGAGAGGAGGCTCAAGAGAAGGGGGCCTGCCTTACCTCAGGCGCTCGTATCTTCCGTCGGGCAGACGGCAAATCCACCCTTCGAGCTCCAGTTGCATGAGCATCGCAAGCAACTCGTCGACGCCCATGTGGGCGAGGATGGCGAGTGTGTCCACGTCGCAGGGCTCGTAGCCCATTGCGGCCAAGAGCCCTGACGCAGCATCCGCGGGCGGATCGACAGGGGCAGTGGCGATCGGAGCGGCGGCTTGCAGCCCAAGCTCCTCGAGGATGTCGCCGGCGGTCTCTACCAGCTTCGCGCCCTGCTTGATGAGATGATGGCAGCCTCGACTGAGGGGCGAATGAATCGATCCGGGAATGGCGAAAACGTCTCGTCCCATGTCTGCCGCGAGGCGTGCGGTGATCAGCGAGCCACTCGCCATTGCAGCCTCTACCACGAGGCAGCCACGAACGAGTCCACTGATGATCCGGTTTCTGCGCGGAAAGTTGGCGGCGACCGGTGGTGTTCCCAGGGGAAACTCCGACAAGATCAGGCCACGGCCTGCCAGCAGCTCGTAGAGCTTTGCATTCCGGCGTGGATAGACGACGTCGATACCGGCGCCGAGCACGGCGACCGTAGAGCCGCTTCCATCGATCGCTGCCTCATGGGCAGCGGCATCGATGCCCAGAGCCAGGCCACTCACCACGCAGATTCCGGCTGTCGACAGTTCTCGCGCAAACGCTTTCGCGTTGCGCATGCCCTGCATGGTGGCATTGCGGCTGCCTACGATCGCGATGGTTGGCAACTGCAGCAACTCCAGTCGCCCCTTGGCATAGAGCACGGGAGGGGCACCAGCCGTCTCCAGCAGAAGTGCCGGATAACGCGGATCGTCTGGGGTGAGGATGAAATGATTCTCGGCGCGGGCAAAATCGAGGGCTGCCCGCAAGCGAGGGTCGCCCGCCCCGAAGGTGATCGCCCTGGCGACCTCGTGGTCGACGAAGCCCATCAGGACTTCGGCCGACTGCTTGACCACTTCGGATGGGCTGCCAAACGCGTCCAGCAACCGACGCCAGCCGGCGCTGGTCAGCCCTGTTGCCAGGCTCAAACGCAGCCAGTGCGCCAGCGAGGAATGCAGATCTGCCACTGCTGGCGGGAATCCTGCGCTCAGCGAATCATCCAGGCTGCGAAATCAGGGATTCTGCACCCGATCGAGCACATGGATGGGTGCTGTCGCTTGCATGACAAGTGCGTAAGAAACCTTCTCGAAGGTTCGGAAGACGAACACGAGACCATGCCGCTCCGGGGGCAGATTCGTTTCCGGGGCGGGCGGCGCGGCCCGGTCTCCGCGCCCGGTGGGGCCGGTGCGGCCCCACAGCGGCGTATCGCGAAAACCGGTCAGCGGCTGCGCATAGCGAATGTTGGTCGCGCTCTCCGCGCTACGGAACACTGCGAGCACGTTACCGACTTCCAGGCCATCGCGGGTTCCGCGGTTCAGTGTGATCACGCTGTTCGTGCCGACCTCGGACAGTCCGCCGTAAGCCGAGATCACGCGGCCTTGGACGCTTTTCTCCGGCGCTCGCGGTGCATAAGTGACGAACGAAGGCGGCGGTGCCGCGAACATGCGGTCGCCGACGTACATCTCCTGGTTCGACTTGACGATCTCGAGTAGCGTCACCTCGCCTTCTCGCACTACCCGCGCATCGCCCAGGTAGACCGCTTGCAGCCCCAGGGCCTCTTTGCTGTCGGGATCGACGAGAGCCTCTCCCGGCCGGAAGACTTGCCAGAACTGGCCGACTTTGCCGTTGATTCCGCGCGCGTAAGCCCGACTGCCGGCACCGACCACCATTCGGTTCTCTTCAGTTGCGACGATCCTGGGCGCACTCTCGAGTGTGGCCTGATCGATGACCAGCGGTTGGGTGAGGAACGGCTCGATGGAGGCCGGCGGAATCGCGGGGATAGCTTCGGACTCGCGAGGCTCGACGCGGACCCGCGGTGTGAGTGCAACAGTATCGCTCGTGACGATGCGAGCGCGGCCCGCAGCCCGATCCAAGACCACGACATCGCCCGGGTAAATGCGATGCGGATTCCTGATCTGATCTTTATTCAGCTCGAACAGCTGCGGCCACCGCCATGGATCTTTCAGGAATCGCCCCGATATTCCCCACAGTGTGTCACCGGGGACAACCACGTAGCGATCGGGTGCATCGGGATCGATGGTCGGCTGGGCTGCCAGGGCGCTGCTCCCTGCATGTCCGAGCAGCAGCACGAGGCCTATAATGAACGACTTGCGCATAGCAGCCCCCCTTGATGAGGCATTGACGGGCAACGATGGCCCCAATTTTTCATAACTCGGTTTAAATTGTGCATTTAGCCACCTAAATTAGCAAGCATTTATGGCACTGCTCACCATTCTCCAATACCCTGATCCCCGGCTGCACAACACGGCAGCGCCCATCACCCAGGTCGACGATTCGGTTCGATCGCTCATCGAGGATATGGCGCAGACCATGTACGCCGCGCCTGGCGTCGGATTGGCGGCGACGCAGGTCGACGTGCACCGGCAATTGATCGTGATCGACGTTTCCCAGACGCACGATCAGCTGAAGGTCTTCATCAATCCCGAGATCCTCGAGTCGCGGGGTGCGTCCGGCGTCGAGGAGGGGTGCCTGTCGGTGCCGGGTGTCTACGACAAGGTACAGCGCGCGGCTTGGATCCGGGTGCGAGCGCTCGATGCCCAGGGCGAGCCCTTCGAGCTTGAAGCCGAGGGACTGCTGGCCGTATGTATTCAACACGAAATGGATCATTTGAAAGGCAAGGTCTTCGTCGAGTACCTGTCGCCACTGAAGCGTAATCGCATCCTGACGCGCTTGCGAAAGCAGGAAAAACGCGCAAGCTGAGCGGTTTTCCTGCTCTGCCGAACGGTGCGCTGGTTCCGATATCGGCCCATCTGCGCGCAAACTCAACGGTCGCAGCTGATTAGACGCGCATTGCCTCGGGCGATCCGCCCCGTACACGCCCTCCATTCAAGAACGAGTTCGCATTCATGCGTCTGATCTTTGCCGGTACGCCGACCTTCGCAGCCGTGATCCTGCGGGATTTGCTTGCTCACGACTACGACGTAGTGTCAGTGCTTACTCAGCCCGATGCTGCAGCAGGACGCGGTCTGCAGTCTAAGCACAGCCCGGTCAAACAGGTCGCCCTGGAGCGCGGCATCGCTGTGCACCAGCCGGCGACGCTGAAAAACGACGCTGCGGTCGCAGACCTGGCCGCGTTGCGGCCGGACGTCTTCGTCGTCGTCGCGTACGGCCTCATTCTTGCCCCGCCGGTGTTGGCCATACCGAAGCTGGGTTGCCTGAATATCCACGCTTCCCTGCTTCCCCGCTGGCGGGGCGCAGCGCCGATCCAACGGGCCATCATGGCGGGCGACGACGAGACAGGGGTCTGCATCATGCGCATGGAGGCCGGACTCGATACCGGTCCTGTCTACCTGTGCCGACGCACGCCGATCGCCAGTGACGATACGGCCGGCAGCCTCCATGATCGACTCGCCACCTTGGGCGCCGAAGCCCTGAGAACGGTCTTGGCGAAATTGGCGTGCCCGGACACGAAACCGAAGCCCCAACCGACGGATGGGGTCACGTATGCCGCGAAAATCGCCAAGGCGGACGGGCTGATCGACTGGACGAGGCCAGGCGCGGAAATCGAGCGTCTGCTGCGCGGGCTCGATCCTGTCCCGGGCGCATACACCACTTGGCGCGGGCAACCGTTGAAGCTGTGGCGTGGCACGGTGGCTGCTTCGGTCGCCGAGGCCCCTCCGGGCACCGTCGTCGGGCTCACCGCCGACGCCGTTCACGTCCGTTGCGGTGCGGGAGTGTTGTGTGTCTCGGAATTGCAACGCGCCGGCGGCCGCCGTTTGCAGGCGGCCGAGTTCCTGCGGGGCGTCAAGCTCGCGGTGGGCGATCGGTTGGGCGATTGACGTGACGCCAACGAACGTGACAGCACAAACCATGGCCGCCGAAGCGGTATGCCGGGTTCTGTCGGGGCGCAGTCTGACGCCGGTTCTGGAGGACCTCTTGGCGCGCCATCCGGACCTGCCCGCCGGGGAGCGCGGTGCCCTCTGGGATTTAAGTCACGGCACCTTGCGACACCTTGGATTGCTGGAGGGGCTGCTCCAGCAGATGCTCCTCAAGCCGGTCACGGAAGCCGGTCTGCGATCTCTGCTCGCGGTCGCTCTCTATCAGATGCACTTCACCCGAGCGCCGGCCTACGCGATCGTCAGCCAAGCCGTCGATGCGTGCGTGGCGCACGGTTGGCCCTGGGCGAAGGGGATGGTCAACGCTGTATTGCGCCGATTTCAACGCGAAGAGGCGGCGCTCCTGGCCGGCGCCCGATCCACGTTGCGCGGGCAGTACTCCTATCCGGAGTGGTGGATCAAGCGCGTTCAGGCCGATCATCCGCATCAATGGGAGGCGGTACTGGCAGGGGGTAATACGCGGCCCTCGATGGGCTTGCGGGTGAATCTGCGACGCACGTCCGTCGAGAGCTATATGGCGCAGTTGACCGCAGAGGGCCTCTCGGCCCGACCGTGCGGCGATGCAGGCGTCATCGTCGACAGAGTGCTTCCCGTGGCGCGACTACCTGGATTTGCGCAGGGGCTGGTGTCGGTGCAGGACGCGGGCGCTCAGATGGCAGCGCAGTTTCTCGACCTGCACGCTGGACAGCGCGTACTCGACGCATGTGCGGCCCCCGGCGGCAAGAGCGCGCATATTCTCGAGCGAGCGGATGTCGAACTGACCGCCATGGACAACGATCCGGCTCGCCTGGTCCGGATCGAACAAAGTCTCCACCGCCTGGGCCTGGTCGCTCGAGTACGCTGTGCCGACGCCAAGCAAGCCGACGCATGGTGGGACGGGCGTGGCTTCGATCGGGCGCTCGCCGATGTTCCCTGTACGGCCTCGGGGGTGGTTCGCCGGCATCCGGACATCAAGTGGCTCCGGCGCGAAGCCGATGTGTCCAAGTTGCGCGAAGAAGCCGCGACGATCCTGGACTCGCTGTGGCGCGTGCTGGTGCCTGGTGGTAAATTGCTGTTCGTCACGTGTTCTGTATTTCAGGAGGAAAACAGAGCACAGATCGATGACTTCGTCGGACGCCACGCGGACGCGCGAATGGAGCCGCTGCCCGGGATAGACGGTCGCGATTTGCAGCTATTGCCCGACGAGAGCCATGATGGTTTCTATTTTGCGTTGGTCGAGCGGCAGCGGTGATGGCGGCTTGATCGGAGTCTCGGAGCACGTTCGCTTGCTTGGTCCCTTGGTTCTGAGACCGTGCCCCGCCCATGACGCTATTGCGCCATCGAGAATAAGTGCGCGAGATGCGGGCTAGCCGGTTCTTCGCTGTTCTTTGCCTCACCTTCATCGCGCTGTTCGCGCACGCGGAGAACATCGAGGTGCGTTCGGCTTCGATCGCACTACGCGAAGAAGCGTACGCCCTCGACGTCAACTTCGATATCACGCTGACACCTACCCTGGAGGACATTCTGGCCAAAGGCGTCGCGCTCAATTTCCTGCTCGAGATCGACGTTATTCGTCCGCGCTGGTACTGGCTGAACGACAAAGTGGTCAGTGCCACCCAGCAATACAAGCTCTCGTACAACTCGCTCACCCGACAGTACCGAATCTCGTTGGGCACGCTGTTCCAGAATTTTGCGACGGCGGGCGAAGCCGTACGCTTCATCAGCCGCGTGCGCAATTTTCCCGTCGCGGAGAAGGCGGCCCTGCAGCCCGGAACGATTTATCAGGCGGCCGTGCGCATGCGCCTCGACGTGTCGCAGCTGCCCAAGCCGTTTCAGATCACCGCGCTGGGTTCGCGCGAGTGGAACCTGAGCTCTGATTGGCATCGCTTCCCGGTCACGCCATGAGCAGCTCCGCGGGAACCGCGCGCCTCAATCTTTTCTCCCGGCCGATGCGCTATGCGGTGATCATCTGCGTGGGGCTGGGCGCGATTTCCCTCTACTTGCTATCCACCGCGACCGCCAACACCACACTGTTCGCGGAGCATTATCCGACCCTGCTCCTGATCAACGGCGCGCTGGTGCTCATCCTCGTTTCGCTGGTCGCCTACCAGCTGATTCGTCTGGGCATGCGCCTGCGTCGTCAGGAGTTCGGATCGCAACTGGCGCTGCGTTTCGTGCTGCTGCTGGCGCTCATGTCGCTGTTGCCTGGAGCGCTGGTCTACGCGGTGTCGGTGCGCTTTCTCGCGCGTTCCATCGATTCATGGTTCGAGGTTCGGGTGGACAAGGCGCTCGAAGGCGGCTTGAACATCGGCCGGGGAGCGCTCGACACGATGCTCAAGGAGCTGGCGGCGAAGGCGGACACGATGACTGCCGCACTGTCGCTGCTTCCTGGTTCCGAGCAGGTCCGCGCGCTCAACGCGCTGCGCGAGCAGGCCGGCGTGCAGGAAGTGACGCTCTTCAATAGCCGGGGGCGCATTCTGGGTTTCGCGGGGGACGAGCGTTCCGGTCTCATGCCGGAGACGCTTCCTCAAAACGTTTTGCGCCAGGTCCGCCAAATGCAGCGCTACAGCGCGGTCGAGTCCGGTGCCGAGGGCGGCCTCTATCTGCGCACCGCCGTACCCTTGGATGGATTTACGTTTACCGAAGAAGCCCGGGCCTTGCAGCTGATTCAGCCTGTTCCCGCTCAACTCGCTTCGGATGCGGAAACCGTACAGGCGGGCTACCGCGATTATCAGGAGCTGCTGTTGGCCCGAGTCGGGTTGAAGCGACTGTACGGCGTGACGCTCACGCTCGCGCTCTTGGTTGCGCTGTTGTCGGCTTTCCTGCTTGCCTTCATTCTGAGCGAGCGTCTCGCGGCGCCGCTTGCCACGCTTGCCCGCGGCACCCGCGCCGTGGCCCAGGGAGATTTCAGCGAGCGCATTCCGGTCGAAAGCCGGGACGAGCTCGGTGTTCTCACGCAATCCTTCAACACGATGACGCAGCAGTTGAGCGAGGCTCGCCAGTCCGCCGAACGGCACGAGGCGGAGCTTGCCCGCGCGAACGTCTATCTCGAAAGCCTGCTCGCACACTTGTCCGCGGGCGTGATGTCGTTCGATCGCGAGATGCGGCTGCGCTCAGCCAACCCGAGTGCCGGCGTCATCCTGGAAACCGATCTTGCCGCGATGTTCGACGTCGGGCTGCGCGACTGGACCGCGCACGAGCCGGCACTCGCGCCGGTGGCCTCGGCCATCGAAGCGGCATTCCACAACGAAAAGACGCCCGAGTGGGAACAGCAGATCACCTTGAGCCAAGGCGGGGTCGACAAGGCGCTGTTGCTGCGGGGGACGACGCTCGGTTCGGCCACCGAGGGCGGGTTCGTGGTGGTCTTCGACGACATTACCCACGTGGTGCAGGCGCAGCGCCATGCCGCCTGGAGTGAGGTCGCCCGTCGTCTCGCGCACGAGATCAAAAATCCGCTCACGCCGATCCAGCTGTCTGCCGAACGTCTCCAATTCAAGCTGGCGAGCAAACTGCCCCCGGCCGAAGCGGAGATGCTGGGACGCTCCACACGGCTGATCGTCGAGCAGGTCGCCGCGCTCAAGAGCATGGTCGACGCGTTCAGCCAGTATGCGCGCTCGCCCGAACCGCGAGTGCAAGCCCTCGATCTGAACCAGCTGGCGCGCGAGATCCTCGGCTTGTACGAGAGCATAGGCAAGATCATCCACCTCGAGCTCGCCGCCGGACTGCCGCCTGTCATGGGCGATTCGCGGTTGCTGCGCCAGGTCTTTCACAATCTGCTGCAGAACGCACAGGATGCGCTCGGCGAGATGTCCAATCCGCGTATCGTGATTCGAAGCGAAGACACCGGCGATCGCATACGGCTTTCGATAGAGGACAATGGCAGCGGTTTCCCCGATCATCTCCTGCAGCGCGCGTTCGAGCCGTACGTCACTACGAAGCAAAAGGGCACCGGCCTCGGACTGTCGATCGTGAAAAAGATCATCGAGGACCACGGCGGAAGCGTGACAATCGCGAACCTGAAGCCCCACGGCGCCCGCGTCAGCATCGAGTTCCCACGGCGGGCCGAGGCATCGGGCCACGCCGCTGCGCAGGCTTGAATCCAGAGCATGAGACCAACCATCAGAATCCCAATGTATCAATCGACGTGCGTACCTTCGCAGTTCGCTCGCCGGACTCGGACGGTAAACGCATTGGACGATTGGAGAGCGAACCCATGCAGCAAATACTAGTGGTCGATGACGAAATCGGGATCCGCGAGCTGCTCTCGGAGATCCTGCGCGACGAGGGCTATCAGGTGCGGCTCGCCGAGAACGGCAGTCAGGCGCGTGAGATGAGGGCTCTCGGGCGGCCCGATCTGGTGCTGCTGGACATCTGGATGCCGGATACCGACGGCATCACCTTGCTCAAGGAATGGGCTGCCGCCGGGCTGCTCACCATGCCTGTGGTGATGATGTCGGGCCACGGCACGATAGAGACGGCGGTCGAAGCGACTCGCATCGGCGCCTTCGACTTCCTGGAGAAGCCCATCGGTTTGCAGAAGCTGCTCGGCGCGGTCGGCCGGGCGCTCAAGCGCGGCTCGGTCGAGCCCCATGCGCCCCTGTCGCTGGGGAGCCTGGGCAAGGCCTCGGTGATCAACGAATTGAAGCATCGACTGGAGCGCGTGCGCAGCTTGCGCAGCCCGATTCTCCTCGCTGCCGAGCCGGGCAGCGGCGCGGAAGTCTGCGCCCGCTTTCTGCATCAGCCGAACGCGGCCTGGGTCGCCCCCGAGAATACGTCCGTCCTCGCCGATGCGCCCTTCGATCTGGCCGAAAAAGCTCGCGACGGCACCCTTTTTCTGCATGAGGTCAGCGAGCTGACTCGCTTGGAACAGAAGGGTTTGCTGCTGCTCGTCGGGAAGCTCGACAAATACAACGTGCGTCTGATTTGCGCGGTATCCCGCTCCTTGCCCGAACTGGTGGCCAGCGGCCGATTCGACGTGAGATTGTTCGGCGCGCTGTCTGCCGTCACGGTCTCGGTGCCCAGCCTGCGCCAGCACAGGGAGGATGTGCCCGAACTGGCCAATCTCATGCTTGCGCGCGGTATCGAGGCGAAGGCCCTGCCGGCCTGCCATTTCAGCACGGCAGCCCTCAACGCGTTGCGCAATCATGACTGGCCGGGCAACCTGCTCCAGCTGGAGAACGTGGTGCGCAGCGCGGCCCTGAGCGCCCTGGGCGAAGAGATCACGCTCGACGACGTGCAGCGGGTCGCTGCGAGTTTCGATCTGGAACCGGTCACGCCGGCGTCGAGTCTGCCGCTGGATCTGCCTTTGCGCGATGCGCGGGATGCCTTCGAGCGCGTGTACTTCGAGCATCATCTCGGCTTGGAGAGCAGCAACATGAGCCGGGTGGCCGAGCGGGTCGGGCTCGAGCGCACCCATCTCTACCGGAAACTGAAGCAACTCGGGATCCGGGTATCCAAGCGGCAAGACGAGGCCAGCGAAACCTGAGCGGGTTCGCGCGGCAGCAAGACGCCCGATGACCGGCGCCGCCGCCGAGCCGAGCGGTGCGAAGGTCAGTTGACCACTTGCTTGAGATCGCCGCTCGCGTACCGGGCAGCGATGCTCGACAACTCCACGGCCTTGATGCGCGAAGCCTGCCCGGCGCAGCCGAACTGCTCGTAGCGGGCTTTGCAGATGGCCTTGGCGGCATCCCGCGCGGGCTTCAGATACTCGCGCGGATCGAACTTGCTCTTGTTCTGATTCATGAACAAGCGGATCGCGCCGGTCATGGCGAGCCGTATGTCCGTGTCGATGTTGACCTTGCGCACCCCGTGCTTGATGCCTTCCTGGATCTCTTCCACCGGCACGCCGTAGGTCTCCTTCATGTCCCCGCCGTTGTCGCGGATCATCTGCAGCAGCTCCTGGGGCACGCTGGACGAGCCGTGCATCACCAAGTGCGTGTTGGGGATCCGCTGGTGGATCGCCTTGATGCGGTCGATCGCGAGGATGTCACCGGTCGGTTTGCGCGAGAACTTGTAGGCACCGTGGGAGGTGCCGATGGCGATGGCCAAGGCGTCGAGCTGGGTACGGTTCACGAAGTCCGCGGCTTGGTCTGGATCGGTGAGGAGCATTTCGCGAGTCATGGTGCCTTCGGCGCCGTGGCCGTCCTCCTTGTCGCCCTTCATCGTCTCCAGCGATCCCAGGCACCCGAGCTCGCCCTCGACCGTGACGCCCAGCCGGTGAGCCATGTCCACGACCTTGCGGGTGACGTCGACGTTGTAATCGTAGTCCGCGACCGTCTTGCCGTCCTCGCGCAGCGAGCCGTCCATCATCACGCTGGAAAAACCGAGCTTGATGGCCGACTCGCAGACCGCGGGCGATTGGCCGTGATCCTGGTGCATGACGACAGGGATGTGGGGATAGGCCTCGATGGCCGCCTGGATGAGATGCTTGAGGAAGGTCTCGTTGGCGTACTTGCGCGCGCCGGCCGACGCCTGCATGATCACCGGGCTGTCGGTCTCGTGCGCCGCCTCCATGATGGCTTGCACCTGCTCGAGATTGTTCACGTTGAAGGCCGGCAGGCCATAGCCGTTTTCCGCCGCGTGATCGAGAAGTTGGCGCATCGATACGAGAGGCATGGGTCGCTCCTTGCGATTTGGGGTGAGACGGGTTCGCGTTCGCCACGAGCATCGTCCGGGGCAGCGATCCGTAATCCGGCGATGATAATGCAATCCCAGTGCCCCGAATCTTCGCGCGGCCAGGGTCGCCGCCAGTCGGGGACCGACGTTCCGGCCAGACTGCGTGGTCGGCGCAAGCGACCCGGTTTGCGCACCTTCATGGCGCTGCGGGATAATCGCTTCTTTCGATCGGGCGGCAAACCGGCCTCCCCGTCTTTGTGACGGCGCGCCTCGGCCTATCTCGTCGCCTCTCTCCATAAGGATTCTCCGGCATGGCAACCCGTCAAGATCTGTGCAACGCTATTCGCGCTCTGGCGATGGACGCCGTTCAACAGGCCAATTCCGGCCATCCAGGCATGCCGATGGGAATGGCGGAGATCGCGGAGGTGGTCTGGCGCCATCACCTTCGCCACAACCCGGTCAACCCTCACTGGTCCGATCGGGATCGTTTCGTGATCTCGAACGGCCACGGTTCGATGCTGCTCTACGCCTTGCTGCATCTGACCGGGTACGATCTGCCGCTGGCGGAGTTGAAGAACTTCCGCCAGCTTCATTCCAAGACCCCCGGGCATCCCGAGTACGGCATCACCCCCGGGGTGGAAACCACGACCGGGCCGCTCGGGCAAGGCATCAGCAACGCCGTCGGGATGGCGATCGCCGAGCGTGTGCTGGCAGCGGAGTTCAATCGTCCGGGTCACGAGATCGTCGATCACCGCACTTACGTGTTCCTCGGCGACGGCTGCATGATGGAAGGCCTCTCGCACGAGGCCTGCGCCCTGGCCGGCACCCTCGGGTTGAACAAGCTCATCGCTCTCTACGATGACAACGCGATATCGATCGATTCGGAGAAGGGCAACATCACCGGCTGGTTCACCGACGACACCGTGAAGCGCTTCGAGGCCTACGGCTGGAATGTGATCCCCGCTGTGGACGGGCACGACAGCGCCGCCATCGATGCGGCGATACAGCAGGCCAAACAAAGTGCGGACAGGCCCACACTGATCTGTTGCAAGACGATCATCGCCAAGGGCTCCCCCAACAAGGCGAACACCGGAGCGGCCCATGGCGCGCCGCTGGGCGCCGACGAGATCGCGGCGACCCGGGCCAACATAGGTTGGCCGTATGCGCCGTTCGAGATTCCGGCGGCGATCTACGAAGCTTGGGACGGACGTCCGCGCGGGGCTCAACTGGAGCAAGCGTGGATCGAGCGGTTCCAGGCCTATGCTGCGGCGCATCCTGAGGCTGCGGCCGAATTCAAGCGCCGCGTGAGCGGCGAGTTGCCCGCTGACTGGACTTCTCGCAAGCGCGCGATCATCGCGGGCGCTGTCGCCAAGGGCGAGACCATCGCGACGCGCAAGGCTTCCCAAAACGCCATTGAAGCCCTCGGGCCGGCATTGCCCGAACTGCTGGGCGGATCGGCCGATCTGGCGGGTTCCAACCTCACCATGTGGTCGGGATCGAAGCCGGTGACGCGTTCGGGCGGCGGCAACTACCTCTTCTATGGCGTGCGGGAGTTCGGCATGTGCGCCATCGCGAACGGCTTGGCGCTGCACGGCGGGTTGCTGCCCTACACGGCGACCTTCCTGGTGTTTTCCGACTATGCGCGCAACGCCTTGCGGATGTCGGCTCTGATGCATCAACGCGTCGTGCACGTGTTCACTCACGATTCGGTGGGACTCGGCGAGGACGGCCCGACCCACCAGCCGATCGAACATGCCTCGAGCTTGCGGCTGATGCCCAACATGGACGTCTGGCGACCGTGCGATACCGTCGAGACGGCTGTCGCGTGGACGTTTGCCGTCGAGCGCCGGGATGGGCCGAGCAGCCTGCTGTTGAGCCGTCAGAATCTGCCGTTCCAGAAGCGGGATGCCGCGACCGTCGAGAACATCGCCCGAGGCGGTTATGTGCT
>LNFM01001251.1_pt1 | contig 92832 bp, 93 predicted proteins | sample 596031 | NCBI WGS metagenome assembly LNFM01 (sample SAMN04254537, study PRJNA301005) | activated carbon metagenome | isolation source: dual media filters at the Ann Arbor, Michigan drinking water treatment plant | place: USA: Ann Arbor
GCCGCCGTCAGCGTCGTCTTGCCATGGTCCACGTGTCCAATCGTCCCCACGTTCACGTGTGGCTTGGTTCGCTCAAATTTGCCCTTTGCCATGTTCGGATGCCCTTATCGCTTGGTGACTTGCCGTCGAAACCGTTGGTGCCGATGACGCGGATTGAACGCGTGGCCTCTCCCTTACCAAGGGAGTGCTCTACCACTGAGCTACATCGGCCTCATTGAAACCCTTGATCGATCCTCGGAGGACCTGCCCGGCCTTGCGGCCAGGGTTGAAAATGCTGGAGCGGGTGAAGGGAATCGAACCCTCGTCGTAAGCTTGGAAGGCTTCTGCTCTACCATTGAGCTACACCCGCCTTGCCCCTGCCTTAACTCCGATTCCTCTGGTTCGATTCTCGAGCCGCCCTGCCCGTTCGCCGCTTGCTTCCTTCTCGAATCTCTGGTGGAGGGGGAAGGATTCGAACCTTCGAAGGCAGAGCCGTCAGATTTACAGTCTGATCCCTTTGACCGCTCGGGAACCCCTCCGACGAAACCCGCGATTATCTGGACATGACCCTGCTCTGTCAAACGATTCCGCCCGCCCACGCCCTCGGAAAAGCCCCTTAGATCGCGGGGTTCGGAAAGCGGAGGTGGATCGCGTCGATGGCCGCCAGGACCTCCGGGGCAAGGGTGACGTCGGCGGAATCGATATTCTCCTTCAGCTGCTCCAGGCCGGTGGCCCCCACGATGTTGCTGACCAGGAACCAACGGCTGCGGACGAAAGCGAGCGCCAGCATGGCCGGCGTCAAGCCATGCTCCCTGGCCAGGGCGGCGTAGGCCGCCGTCGCCGGCGGAACGTTGGGCTTGTCGTAGCGCTGACCGAACGGTGGATAGACGGTCAGGCGTGCGCCTGCGGGCTTCCCGCCGTTCTGGTACTTGCCGGTCAAATGGCCGAAGGCAAGCGGGCTGTAGGCCAACAAGCCTATGTTTTCATTGCGATGTACCTCCGACAGGCCCCACTCGAAGCTGCGGTTGAGGAGGTTGTAGGCATTCTGGATGGAGACGGCCCGCGGCAAATTCAAGCGCTGCGCCTCCCGCACGAACTCGAGGGCTCCCCACGGGGTTTCGTTGGACAGGCCCAGGTGCCGGATCTTGCCCGCCTTGACCATGGCCCCGAAGGCCTCCAGCTGTTCGGCGACGGGAACCGCCGCCCGCTCCTTGGTCGGGTCGTAGAAAGTGTTGCCGAACGAGGGTACGTAGCGATCGGGCCAGTGGATCTGGTAGAGGTCGATGTAGTCGGTCTGCAACCGCTTGAGGCTGAGGTCCACCGCCGCCTGGACATTCTTCGCGTTGATCGCCAGGTCGCCGCCGCGAACCCAGTCGAACCCGCGTCCCGGCCCCGTGATCTTGGTCGCGACGATGACCTTGTCCCGCTGCTGGCGCTTCAACCAGCTGCCCAGAAAGGCTTCCGTGCGCCCCTGGGTTTCCGCCTTCGGCGGCACCGGGTACATCTCGGCAGCGTCAATGAAGTTCACCCCGCGCCCGACGGCATAGTCGAGCTGGGCGTGGGCCTCGGCCTCGGTGTTCTGCTGGCCCCAGGTCATGGTACCCAGACAGATCTCGGACACCTCGAGCCCGCTCGGACCCAGCGGCAGATAGCGCATGGTTCGTCTCCCCAGTTCTTGTTGTGACCGGCCTTCCAGCGCCGGGAGCCCCCGACTATACCTTTACAGAAAGGCGATCTGGGCCTTCATCTTGAGCAGCCGCAGGACTTCATCGCCCGGCAGCGGCCGGCTGTAGAGGAACCCCTGCATCTCTTCGCAGCCCTCGGCCCGCAGGAAGCGCATCTGCTCCTCCTGCTCCACCCCTTCGGCAACCGTGCGCATGCGCAAGCTGCGCGCCATGGCGATGATGGCCCGCACGATGGCGACGTCGTCGAGATCGGCCGGGATATCGCGCACGAACGAGCGATCGATCTTGAGCGTGTCGATCGGGAAGCGCTTCAAGTAGGACAGGCTCGAATAGCCGGTCCCGAAGTCGTCGATCGAGATCGAGATCCCCATCTCCTTGATACCCGCGAGTACCTCGCTCACCTGGGCGTCGACCCCCATCAGCACGCTTTCCGTGATCTCGAATTCGAGGCAGCGGGCGTCGAACCCGGTCTCCTCGATGATGCGGGCGATATTGTTCACCAGCCGCTTGTGCCGGAACTGCCGCGACGACAGGTTGACGGCGAGGCGGAGGCCCGTCAGCCCCTCGTCGTGCCAGCGCTTCAATTCCGTGCAGGCCGCGCGCAGCGCCCAGTCGCCGATCGGCAGGATGAGACCGCTCTCCTCGGCGATGGGAATGAATTCGTTCGGCCCGACTGGACCACGGTCGCGATCCTGCCACCGCAGCAATGCCTCGACGCCGGTCACCCGCCCCGTGCGCAGTTCCACCTTCGGTTGGTAATGCAGACTGAACTCGTCGCGCTCGAGCGCCCGCCGCAGGCTCGTTTCCATGGCGAGCCGCGCGTGCGCTCGCTCGGTGAGGTCGGCGGAGTAGAACTGATAGTTGTTCCGGCCCTGGGCCTTGGCGTGATACATCGCCGAGTCCGCATTCTTCAGCAGGCCGTCGAGGTTCTCGCCGTCGGACGGATAGAACGTGATGCCGATGCTCGAGGCGAGGAACACCTCGGCACCGTTCACCAGAAACGGCGGGATGAACGCGTCGAGGATCTTCTGCGCCACGGTGAAGGCCTTGCTCGGGTCGGGCAGGTCCTCCAGCACGATCGCGAATTCGTCGCCGCCGAACCGGGCAATGGTGTCGGTTTCACGCGCGCAGGCGTGGAGCCGCGCCGCCACGTCCTTCAGCAGCGCGTCGCCGACATCGTGACCCATGGTGTCGTTCACGACCTTGAAGTTGTCGACATCGAGCAGCATCACCCCGACGGAGTTGGCGCGCCGGCGCGCCTCGCCGATGGCCTTCGCCAGGCGGTCGTTGAAGAGCGCCCGGTTCGGCAGCCCGGTCAACTCGTCGTGGTAGGCGATGTAGTTGAGCTTCTCTTCGGCGAGCTTGTTCGCGGTAATGTCCTGGGCGAGCGCGATGATGGACATCACGCGCCCGTGCTCGTCGACCAGCGGGGTGTAGTACCACTCGCAGGTGATGTCACGGCCTTCGCGGGTGCGGTTGTCGAGCATGATGCGCGCACCCTGCTTCTCCTTGAGCAGCCGCTGCCACATGGCGGCGACGTGTTCACAGCTGCGTTCGCCGGCGATCAGCCGGGAAGCGCGGCGGCCGAGCGCCTGATCGCGCGTCCAGCCGAAGATCCGCTCCGCGGCCGGATTCCATTCGACCACGCGGAAATTGAGATCCCACTCGATGAAGGCGAGCGGCGCCTGCAGCGCGTGCAGCCGCAGCTTGGTCTCGGACTTGCGCAGGACGTTCTGGGCGGCGCGCCGCTGCGCCACCTCGGTCTCGAGGGCGTCGTTCACCTGGCTCAGGCGCGCGTTGGTGGACGAAAGATCGTCCAGGAGCCCGAGATTGCGAAAGCGCAGCTTGAGGGACTGCTCGATGCTGGCGCCCACGCGCCCGGCCACCACCATCATCATCGAAACGAACAACAGCGCCATCGCGCCCATGGCAAAGGGAATCCATTCGCCGGTCAGCAGCATGGCGATCGCAAAGGGCAGTACTGCCGGCAGGATGAACGCCGAATAGGCGCGGGGGTAGGAGGACAACGTGGATACTGCCCCGGCACCAATCCCGGCCAGCACGAAACCGATGAAAGCCTGGTGAAAACCCGGCTCAGCGGCCAGCAGAGCGGCGCCAAGACCCCACGCGGCACCGGCGCAGACGGTGAGCACCACGAACCGCCGCCCCCACGCATCCATCTCGTCGAGTCCGGGGCGCCGCTCGCGGAAGGCAAGCAGCAGCCCGTATCGAGCGAGGGAGACGACACTCGTCAGCACCAGCCACCCGATCAGCGTGGCGTGGGGAGCTACGTCCCACAATGCGGCGGTGACGGCGACCGACACCAGCACGGCCGCGAACAGGGCCGACGGAATCTGTCGGTAAAGCAGACGCACCTGCTCCGCCGCGATCTCACGCGCGATCTCGGGGGGGGCATCTTGCTCGGTGAGGCCGGCCGAAGCCAGCGTGTGAGCGATGTGCTCGTAGCGGGTCAAGTGAGGGTCTGAGATCTTCCGGGCCAGTCCGAGACCCCGGACTCCGGCAGCAAAGTGCCGCCTCGGACTCCGGTACACGTTCGAGTTTCCCCGATGATACTGAAGGTTAGCGCAAAGCCGACAGAAAAAAACTACCACAACCCGCCGGTGCGGCCGAAATCCGCCGTGAGCCCGCCGCGTGCACTCGGCCAGTGGCCCGCTTCTCTGCCTTCGAGCCCTTGAAAAGCGGCAATGCCCCGGCACCTTCAAGGCATGGCTCTTGCAGGACTTCAGCAGCACACCTCAAAGGAGGGTTCAGCCATGCACGTGGTCTACAGCAGCGCCAATTACCATGTCGTGGAGTTTCCCGGTCAGGGCTTCGAACTCATCAACAAGATGACGTCAGTAGGGACTTACCTGCACGGCGACGCCGGGCTCAAGTTCCGCGACTATCTGGCCGAGGTGATCGCCGACGACGCCTCCGTGGAATCGGTCGACGACTTCCTGGGCAATTTCGACGTGCTGATGCACCAGCCGACGATCTACCACTGAGGTTTCACTGACCGCGATGGGGCCGCGTCCGCCGCAGCCGGGACGCACAGCCCCTCGGTATGTCTCAAGGCGGGGGGTGAGATGTCACTGCCCGCGATAGGGCCGCGTCCAGCGCAGCTGGGACGCACAGCCCTTCGGTACATCTCAAAGCGGTGGGTGACCCTGCAACGCAACCTCGCGGCAGTCACCGCAACGCCAAGGGCGCCGCCCGATCACCCCTTGATGGCCAGGTAGCGCCGCCAGCTCCCCAGGGCCGTGATGTCTTCGGCCCCGTCGGCAGCGATTGCTTCGCAGACAAAGCCCTGGACATGGGAGCCATCCTCCAGCCTGACCGTGCCGATACCCAGGGGCCCGGGAATGGCGGCGACGAACGACCCGAACTCCCGGGCCGGCATTTCCCAGACCTCCATGTCGATGGCTGCACCCCCGGCGGCCACCCGGATCATGCCGGGCCGCTTGGGTGGCCCGCCCGGTAACGCGTAGAACTTGTAGTCGGGCGCGCTGCGGACTGCCGCGACCATCCGACCGCCACGCGATGTCAGCTGACCGTTCAGAGGCAGCCCCGACAGATGGGCCCCGCAGACGGCAACCCTGACCTGACCCGTGGCCATCGCCGGCAGATCGGCACCCGGGGTATCCGGCAACGCCCAGCCGCCGGCCCCCATCGTCGGCACCGACGCGCGCTGCAAGCGTCCGCCCAGTCGCAGCAACGGACCGTCGCAGTGCGCGGGAGCGAAGAGCGTGACGCCGAACGGCAGCCCCGCCGGGGTGAACCCGGCCGGCACCGCCGTGGCCGCGTAGTCGAGCAGATTCATGAAGTTGGTGTAGTGACCCAGGTTCGCATTGAGCCGGATCGGATCCGCTTCCACGGCGTCGATGCGGTAGTGCGTACCGGCCGTCGGTGTCACGACACAATCAACCTCACGCCACACGGCGTCGGCAACCCGCTTCAAACGCTTCAGCCGGTACAGTGCGTCGTAGGCATCGGCGGCGAGCCAGCGCCGGCTCTTGCCCACGATTTCGCGCGTCACCGGATGCAGGTCGTCTTCGTGTTCGTCGAAGAAGCGACGGATCGCGGCATAGCGTTCGGCGACCCACGGGCCTTCGTACAACAGCCGCGCCGCCTCGAGGAACGGCGCGAGATCGACGGACTTGGGCGTACCGCCCAAGCTCTGCAGACGCTCCACCGACTGGGCGAACAGCTCGCGATACGCCGCATCACCGAAGAATTCGAGGTCCTTCGCGTCGGGCACACCGAACCGGAAAGCAGGCGACGCACCGAAATCGAATCCCGAAGGCTCCGCCGTGCGCGAGAACGGATCCTCGGCATCGAACGCCGTGGCAACGCTCAGCACGCGCTGCGCGTCGTCCGCGGTCAGCGCGAAGATGGAAATCGTATCCAGCGACCGGCACGCGGGCACCATCCCCGATGCCGACAACAGGCCGCACGATGGCTTGTGTCCGATGAGATTGTTGAAAGCCGCAGGCACCCGCCCCGAGCCGGCCGTATCAGTGCCGAGGCCGAAGCTCGCGAGGCCCAGCGCCACGGCGACCGCGGAACCGGAACTCGACCCACCAGAGACGTAGGCCGGATCGAAACTGTTGCGGCAGGTGCCGTACGGCGAACGGGCACCCACCAATCCGGTGGCGAACTGATCGAGATTGGTCTTGCCGAGCGGGATGGCGCCCGCGTTGATCAACCGCTGCACCACGGTCGCGCTACGCGCCGGCGCATACGAATAGGCCGGACATGCCGCCGTCGTGGGCAAATCCACGAGGTCGATGTTGTCCTTGATGACGAACGGGATGCCGTACAGGGGCATCGCACTCGGATCCTTGCCCTCGAGGGCATTCGCATACGCAAGCAGCCGGTCGCGCGTGAGCCGGCTGATCCAGACGCGATGGGCGTCCTCTGCCTCCAATGCCGGCAGCAAGGACTCGATCAAGCTGCGTGGGGTCGACTCGCCGGACGCATAGCGCCGGCGCAACGTCGAGATCGACAAGTCCATCAGAGCCTTCGCCATCACGCCGCCTCGATCACGACCAGATCCTGTCCCGCTGCCACCTGCCCGCCCTCGCGGCAGAACAGTTGCAGCACCTTGCCGCCGCACGGAGCGGCGACATTGATTTCCATCTTCATCGACTCGACGATCACCAGCGGATCGCCCTCGCGCACGCGATCACCGGGCTTCACGGGAATCTTCCAGACGTTCCCGGCCACATGCGTCGCCACGGCGCGCCCGTTGGGCGGCAGGTCAAGTTCGGTATCGGGCCCGGCATCTGCCACCGCATCATCGGTCGCGAATTCGGCCTGGCCCGCCGCACGCCAGCGTTCGCGCTCGGCGTCGAAGGCAGCCTGCTGCTGCGTCTTGAAACGCGCAATCTCGGTGGCGTTGTCGCGCAGGAACCGGTTGTAGTCACCAAGCCGGAACGTGCTCTGCTCCACGTCGAGCCGATAGCGGCCGAGCGGGAAGTCGGTACGCAGCCTGATCAGTTCCCGTTCGCTCACCGGGAAGAAGCGGATCTGGTCGAAGAAGCGCAACAACCACGGCTTGCCGTCGCGGAAATCCGGTGTCTGCCGATGCCGGTTCCACATCTGGATGGTGCGACCCACGAACTGATACCCGCCCGGCCCTTCCATGCCATAGACGCAAAGATACGCACCGCCGATGCCGACTGCATTCTCGGGAGTCCACGTGCGTGCCGGGTTGTACTTGGTGGTGACCAGGCGATGACGCGGATCGACGGGTGTGGCCACCGGTGCACCGAGATACACGTCGCCCAACCCCAGCACCAGGTAGGACGCATCGAAGACGATGCGCTTCACCTCGTCGATGGACTCGAGGCCGTTGATGCGGCGGATGAACTCGATGTTGCTCGGACACCACGGCGCGTCCTTGCGAACCGACTGCGTGTACTTCTCGATGGCGAGCCGGGTCGCGGGGTCGTCCCACGACAGCGGCAGGTGCACGACACGCGTGGGCACTTCCATGTCGTCGACCGTGGGCAGCTCCGCTTCCGCGTCGGTCATCAGGCGCAGCAGGCGATCGAGCGGCAGCACGCGCTCGTCGAAGTGCACCTGCAGCGAGCGGATGCCCGGCGTGAGGTCCACGACACCGTGGACCCGTTGCGCTTCCAGCCACGTCATCAGCGCGTGCACCCGGAACCGCAGGTTGAGATCGAGCGCCAGTTCGCCATACTCGATCAGCAGATATCGATCACCCGATTGGCGGTACACCACTTCGGGTTGCCCGGGTCCGGGCGCCGTGCGATGGAGGATCGGCGCCGGTCCCTGCCTCAGACGAACGTTCGGGGCCGGGGGCACGGCGAGGCGCTCGATCGCCGCATCGGCTGCGCGCGACATCGCCGTCGCCCAGTTCTGTTCCACGCGCACGAAGCGAACACGGTCGCCGGGTCGCAACTGGCCGAGCTTCCATAGTTCGCAATCGGTGATGACCGCGGGACACACGAAACCGCCCAGACTCGGACCATCGGGCCCAAGGATCACCGGCATGTCGCCGGTGAAATCGATGGCACCGATGGCGTACGCATTGTCGTGGATGTTGGACGGATGCAGCCCGGCCTCGCCGCCATCCGAGCGTGCCCATTGCGGCTTCGGACCGATGAGCCGCACACCGGTGCGCGACGAGTTGTAGTGCACCTCCCATGCGGTCGCGAAGAAGGTGTCGACATCGGCATCGGTGAAGAAATCCGGCGCGCCGTGAGGACCATACAACACTGCGATCTGCCAGTCGTGCGAGTAGGCGGGCACCAGCTCAGGCGGAACGGCGCGCGGCTCCGGCAACACCGGCACTTCGCCAAGGTGAAGCACGTCGCCGGTGCGCAGCGTGCGTCCCGCATGGCCACCGAATTGACCGAGCGTGAACGTCGATCGGCTGCCGAGATAGTCGGGCACGTCGAGGCCGCCCGCCACGGCGACGTAGGTGCGCAACCCGGTACCCAGGACCGGCCCGAGCTTCAGCACACTGCCGGCGTGCACCCGATGCGAGCGCCAGAAGGCCACCGGCTGCCCGTCGAGCGTCGCGGCGGTCGCGGCGCCGCACAAGGCGATGACGGTATCGCAATTGAATCGCAGCTCGGGGCCGGATGCCGTGCACTCGAGCGCCGCTGCACCGATCGGGTTGTCCAGGATGCGATTCGCCAGCCGCAGGGCGAGCGCATCCATGGGCCCCGACGGCGGTACGCCCACGTCCCAATGGCCGACGCGGCCCGGCCAGTCCTGAACGGTGGTCTGCACACCGGGCGCGATCACCTCGATCGTGCGCGGCACGAACCGGAAACCGCCCAGTGTGCGGGTGGTCTGCCGCCCCTCGCGAAATGTGGCATCGGCCACGATCTGTCGCAGATACTCGAGGTTGGTCTCGATGCCGGCCACCCGCGTGCCCGCCAACACCTTGGTCATCCGCTCGATCGCGCGCTGGCGATCGGGTGCCGACACGATGACTTTGGCGATCATCGGATCGTAGTAGGGCGACACTTCGACGCCACGCTCGACCCAGGTCTCGATGCGTCCGCCCGCGCCGAACGCGACTTCGGTCAAGGGTCCGCTAGAAGGTTGGAAGTTCTTTGCGGCATCTTCGGCATACAGCCGCACTTGGATCGATGCGCCGCGCGCCTTCGGCACGAAGTCTGCCAGATCGAGTTCACCCGCCGCCTCGCGCACCATCCATTCCACCAGGTCGATGCCGGTCACCTCTTCGGTCACGCCGTGCTCGACTTGCAGGCGCGTGTTCACCTCGAGGAACCAGAACTCTCCGGTGATCGCATCGAGCACGTATTCCACCGTGCCGGCGCTGCGGTAACCCACCGCGCCGGCCAGGCGTACGGCGGTATCCAGCAGTGCCTCGCGAGTCGCGGCATCGACGCCGGGCGCGGGAGTCTCCTCCACCACCTTCTGGTTGCGCCGCTGCAGCGAGCAATCGCGTTCACCCAGCGCGACGATATGGCCGCGCCCGTCACCGAAGATCTGCACTTCGACGTGGCGCGCCTGTTCCACGTACTTCTCGAGATAGATGCCGGAGTCCTTGAAGTTCGCGCGCGCCAGACGCTCGACCGACGCATAGGCGTCGGCGAGTTCCCCTTCGTTCCAGGTGAGGCGCATGCCGATACCGCCCCCGCCGCCGGTGCTCTTCAGCATCACCGGATAACCGATGCGCGCCGCTTCGCGCCGGGCATGCTGAAGGTCGTCGAGCAACCCCGATCCCGGCAGCAGCGGCACCCCGTTGGCGGATGCCAGTTCGCGCGCCGTGTGCTTGAGTCCGAATGCCCGCATCTGCTCGGGCGTCGGACCGATGAAGGCGATGCCCGCCTCGGCGCAGGCCACGGCGAAGTCCGCGTTCTCCGACAAGAATCCATACCCGGGGTGGATCGCCTGTGCGCCGGTCGTGCGCGCAGCCTCGAGGATGCGATCGACCCGCAGATAGCTTTCCGCCGCCGGCGCCGGTCCGATCGAGACGGCTTCATCCGCGGCGCTCACATGCAGCGATGCGGCATCGGCATCCGAGTAGACCGCGACCGACTGGACGCCCATCCGGCGCAACGTCCGGATCACGCGACAGGCAATGGCACCGCGGTTGGCGATGAGGACCTTGGTGAACATCTGTCCTCAGTCCCAGACGAGCAACCGCACCGGCGTCGGATTGTAGGCGTTGCAGGGGTTGTTCAACTGCGGGCAGTTCGAGATGAGGCACACGACATCCATCTCGGCCTGCATCTCCACGTACTTGCCTGGCGCGGAAATGCCGTCCTCGAAGGTGAGCCTGCCCTCCGGGGTCACCGGCACGTTCATGAAGAAGTTGATGTTGTGCGTGATGTCGCGCTTCTCGATGTGGTGCTCGGGGTGGTGCGCGATGGCGGACATGAAGTTGTCCCTGCACGAGTGCATGAAGCGCTTGTCCAACGCGTAGCGCACGGTGTTGCTTTCCTGCGCACACGCACCGCCGAGCGTGTCGTGCCGTCCGCAGGTATCCGCCACGACCTTCAGCATCGGCCGGCCTTCGGTCGACCAGAGCGTGGTGCCCGTGGTGATGTAGAGATGGCGCTCGCGCTGGATCGTGTCCACGGCGCTGTAGCGTTCCACCGGATCGTGGGCATGGTAGAAGAGTGTGTCGACGGCCTGGTTGCCCTCGAGGTCGTGGATGCGGAAGGTCTGGCCCTTGCGGATCACGCGCATCCAAGGCTCGCCGGCTGCGCAGATCTCGTTCACCACTGCATCCGTCTCCAGGCGCGTGCTGGTTGTCAGTGCGCTCATTGTGCGAAGTAGCGTTCGGTGTTGAGGAAGGCGCGCCCGCTTTCCGGCCGGAAGTTGCGGCAGTAGTCGTCCGGCGGTGCGACACCACAGCGCCATGCGGTCAGCTTGAGCGCCTTGGGCGCCCACACCGTGGCCGGATCGAGGGGATGCATGCAGCTGGACAGCACCACGAGCGCATGCATGTCGAAGCGCAGATCCACGAAGGCACCGGGCTTGGCGTGTCCCGGCACCAAGGCGAGGTCGCCCGAATTCGATGCCGCGACTTTGCTGAACCAGTTCACGTTCGCGTGCAGGTCGCGCCGGTTCATGCCGAGCCGGCCGAGTTCCTTCACGAATCCTTCCATGCCGCTGCGCGTCATCGCGTTGCGATGCTCCTGGTAGCGCTTGCGACCGAAGCGCGCCTCGAGCGTGGCGTCGTCCATCACGCCGCAGATCGTGTCGTGCCAGCCGCAGGTGTCTTCGATCACCGAAGCCAATGCGCGGCCCATGTCGGTGTAGAGCACGTTGCCCTTGGTGAGATATGCCGTGTGCTGGGCCTTCAACGTGTCAGGCATGTTGTAGCGCTCGCAGCGGTCCTCGTGGTTGAACAGCAGCATCGAGCCGTTGGCGCCACCTTCCAGATCGGTCATGCGCAACGCGACCCCGCGCCGCACGACGCCCGACCAATGACATCCGCCCGGAACGATTTCCTCCCACAGCACTGCCCCTGGCGGCACGTCCACCTTCGCTGGCGCGCTCATTGGCTGCCCGCGGTACGCGACAGTTGCTCCAGCAGATCGCTATCGGTCTTCATGCCCGACGTCTCGCGGATGCGCTGCAGGATCTCCTTCTTCAGGTCGAGAAACTCGCGCGAGTGCTTCATGTCCTGATGGCGCTGGCCCGGCAGCGGCACCTTGTAGATCGTGTCGATGCGACCAGGCCGCGGAGCGAGCAGCACCACGCGCTGGCCCAGGTACATCGCCTCCTCCACATCGTGCGTGACGAACACGATGGTGGCCTTCTCCAGCTTGAATACATGCAGGATGAGGTCGTGCATGACCTCACGCGTCTGCGCATCGAGTGCGCCGAACGGCTCGTCCATGAGCAGGATCTCCGGGCGCCCCATCAGCGCGCGGGCGATCGCAACACGCTGCTGCATGCCCCCGGAAAGCTGATTGGGGTACGCATGTGCCATGGTGGGCAGACCCATCAGGTTGAGCAGGGCCTCGGCGCGCCCGGAAGCCATTTCGACATCGGCAGACGTGAGCTCGCCCCGGTTCGCCTGAAGCCGGCGCGAGAACCGGATGTTCTCCATCACGTCGAGCCAGGGGTACAGACTGTAGTGCTGGAACACCATTGCGCGGTCCGCGCCGGGGCCGGCCACCGGTTTGCCGCCCGAGAGAATCTCGCCGCTGGTCTGATACTCGAGACCGCCGATGATCCGGAGCAGCGTCGACTTGCCGCAGCCCGACGCACCCACCAGGGTCACGAACTCGTTGTCGCAGACTTCGAGATCGATGTCCTTCAGCGCTTCGACCTGGTGCGGCGGGTCGCCGAAGATCTTGCCGAGCGCGCGCACGCGGATGCGCGGCGCGATTGTTACGACTTTTTGTGCATCCACGGGAATGCCCTGCGGTGAAGAAGTCGGAACAGCTGGTCGATGACCAGCCCGATCAGCCCGATCAGGATGATGCCGGCGAAGATCTTGTCGGTCTGGAGAAAGCGTTGTGCCTTGAGGATCGCGTAGCCGAGGCCCGAGTTGGCGGCGACGAGTTCGGCGACCACCAGGTAGGTCCATGCCCATCCCATGGTGATCCGCAGTGTGTCGACCAGGGCCGGCTTGGCCGACGGCAGCAGCACCAGCTGGATGATCTCCATGCGCGTGGCACCCATGGTCTGCGCGGCTTCGATCTGCGCGGCAGGCACCCGGCGCACATCCTCCGCCACCATCAGCACCATCTGGAAGAAGGTGCCGATGAAGATGATGGCCACCTTGGAACCTTCGTCGATGCCGATCCACAGCATCACCAGCGGAATGAATGCGACCGCCGGCATGTAGCGGACGAAATCGGTCAGCGGTTCGAGCAGCGCCTGCACCGGACGGAACGTCCCGATCAACAAGCCGATCGGCATCGCGATCACCGCCGACAGCAGCCAGCCCGCCGTCACGCGATACATGCTGATGCCGGCGTCCTGCAGCAGGTTGTCCTCGGTCCACCAGAGCGCGGTGCGCGACCAGACCGATCCCGGCGTGGGCATGAACACCTTCTCGACCCAGCCGGAGTTGGCGACCAGCCACCAGAGGACGATCGGCGCGATCAAGCCGATGGCCGCGAACAGCCAGTAGCGCCGCTGGCTCATGGGGCCGCGGATTGCCCAGATGCCGGGCCGCGCGAGGGAAATCGATGCCATGGTCGTCTATGCCGGCTGTTGCGGAATCATTTCTTCGCGACTTCCTTCACCAGCGATGCGTCGATCGCCTTGGCGAAGTCGGGTTTGCCTTCGATCAGCTTGTTCTCTTCCAGGAACTTGACGATCACCGGCGCCGTCGCGAGCAGGGAGTGCGGCGTCGAGGCGGGTCCGAGCGCGTCGATATTGTCCTTTTCGCCGAAGAATCGGGTGCCGGGCAGGAAGACCTTGTATTCCTCGGGAGCGAGTTCCACCACCTTCGCCATGATCTTCACGGCCTCGTCCGGTTTCTCGCGGATGAACTTTTCCACCTCGAACCACGCCTTCACCATGCCGACGAAATCGGCCCGGTGCGCAGCGAGTGATTTCTCCTGGGCCACCAGCAGATCGGGGACGAGGCCGGGCATATCCTTGGACGTGAACAGCGCCTTGCCCTTGCCCGAGAGTTCGATCTTGTTCACCCAGGGATTCCAGACAGTGGCCGCGTCCACCCGGCCGCTCAGGAATGCCGCCGCCGCATCGCCTGCGGACAGGTTCACGACCTTCACGTCCTTCTGCGACATGCCGTTCCTCGCGAGTGCGGTGGCCAGCACGAAGTGCGAAATGCTGAACTCCTCGAGCGCGATGGTCTTTCCCTTGAGATCCTTCACGCCCTTGTACTTGGGCGCGGCCATCAAGGCATCGTTGCCGGCCGAGTTGTCGTTCACCAATACGACCTTGAGCGGGATACCCTTGGCGAGCGGGGCCATGGTGTCGGACCAGGTCTGGCAATTGGCATCCAGCTGTCCCGACGACAAGGCCGATATCGAATCGGAGTAGTTGGGAAACCAGACCAGCTTGACGTTCGCGCCGTGCTTCTTGAAGAAGCCCTGCTGTTCGGCGATGGCCCAGGCGACCCAGCCCGGCCAGTCGCTGTAGCCGACCTTGATCTCGGCGCGCGCCGCACCGACGAACAGCACGAGACCGGCGAGCACCGCGGCGAGTCCGCGGCAGAATTTGGGCGTTGCTGGCATGGGGGACTCCTCGGAAGGCACGTGGGAACAGCGGGAGAGGTTTGGCTAGCGCACCACTCGGCCTCCCGGGCTTTTGTCCCTCCGTGGAGCCCCACCGTGAACGCCGGCAGGACCGTCGGCTCTCGGACCAGCAGCGCTTCGAGCGCCCGGAACCCTAGCCGACAACGACAGGAAGCGAAGTGTGCGTCGCTCTCCTCTCGGGCGACGGAAATCGCAATCGGCATGCCATCGCAGGCGGCACGCCACACGCCTTTGTATTCACGGAGATAGCCCAAGTGTCCGTCGAATCCGGCACCAAATTGGCGCATGAAACGAAGCATGCGCACCAACTTATGGCGGCGCAGGGGAGTTCACAACCGGCGGATTTCCACCCGCGTGTCGGAGAACAAGGGGGCTCGGCCGAGATCGGCATAGGCGTCATCGGTCACGGCGTTCACGCCGCGACCGCCAGCCGATCGGCCCGGCCAGTGGCCCAGCACGGTCAACACGACGCTCGGCAGCACGTCTTCGGAAAGGCGTGCTGTGCCCTGGAAGGCACCTCGTGCGTTGCGCACTTCGACGCGATCGCCGTCCCCAACCCCGCGGGCCGCCGCATCGATTGGATGAATGGTGACGGTCTGCTCCCCGGCATGCGCCAGTTGCCGCGCAACGTTGGCGAAATTGGAGTTGATGAAGAAATGCGACTTCGGCGACAACACCGTCAGCGGGTAGGCCGGATCGACGCACGGCGGGATGAACTCGGGAACTTCGGCCACGGCGGCGCCATCCTGGTGAGTCGTGAGGCCTTGCCGATAGGCGGGCACGACGAAGTTGCCATCCGCCGCGAGGCTCGCGGCAAATTCCACCCGGCCCGAAGGGGTCGGAAAGCCGCCCTCGGCATGGGGCGCCCAGTGTGCGGCGTCGGGTAGCGCGAGGCGGGCGTAACCCTCGCGTTCCAGGCGCTCGAGATCGATGTCCGCCAGCGCGGGGTGCGACCAGTCGAACGACTGCTCGAGCAGTTCGCGATCGGTCGCGCGAAAGCATGCGTCGTCGAACTCCATCTCGCGCGCGAGCCGCCGGAACAGCTCGGTGTTCGGTACGGCTTCGCCCGCTGCGGCCACGGCACGCGCGTTGTACGTGAGGTACAGGTGACCCCACGGCACCACCACGTCAAGGTGCTCCGGTTGCATGGTCGCCGGCAGCACCAGATCGGCGTACCGCGCGGTGTCGGTGAGGAAATGCTCGCTCACCACCGTGAACAGGTCGTCGCGGGCAAGTCCTTCCATGATCCAGTCCTGCCGCGGCAAGGTGACCGCCGGATTGCAGTTGTAGACGAAGAGGGACCGGATGGGAGGATCCAGCGGCAGACGCCCTGAGAGGGCTGCGCCGAGCTTCCACAGATTGAGTACGCGCGGTGGCGCGGGCAACAGCTCGGGGCGCATCAGCCGGTCCCAGTGCACAGGGAAAGCCGCGATGGGCATGTACAGGAAGCCACCTCCCACGTGCCGCCAGGCCCCGACGAGCGCCGGCAATCCGGCGATCAACCGTGCAGCATTGCCGCCACCGGGATGACGCTCGAGTGCCACGCCAATGCGGATCACCGAGGGCTGCGCCGCAGCGTACTCGCGCGCGAGGCACCGGATGTCGTCGGCCGCGAGGCCTGTTATGGCAGCGACGTGCTCTGGTGTGTACTTGGCGGCCCGCGTGACGAGCGCTTCGAAGCCGGTCGAGTGGCGATCGATGTAATCCCGATCGACCAACCCTTCGGTAGCGAGCACGTTCACCAGAGCGAGCGCCAGCGCGCCATCGGTGCCGGGCCGGATCGGCAGATGCCAATCCGCCTGCCGCGCGGTGCGCCCCCGCACCGGATCGATGACGACAATCTTCGCTCCGCGGCGCCGCGCTTCGGCGATGAACGGCCAGTGATGCCCGCCGGTGCTGATGAGGTTGCAGGCCCAAAGGATGATGTAACGCGAATGCACGAAGCTCTCCGGCTCGGTCCCGGGAGTGGCTCCGAGCGTCATGAGCGTGCCGGTGGTAGCACCTGACCCGCAGAAACTGCGTTCGGACACGGTGGCTCCGAGACGATTGAAGAACGGATCGCCGACGTTGAGACCTTGCAACAGGCCGAGGTTGCCCAGGTAACCGCAGGGCAGGATCGCCTGTGCTCCCTGGTCCGCGATGATGGCCCGCCAGCGGTTGCCGATCTCTGCGATCGCCTCGCTCCACGCGACGCGTTCGAACTGCCCGCCGCCCTTCGGCCCGGTGCGGCGCAGCGGGTACAGCACGCGGTCCGGATGGTTCACGCGTTCCTCGAAGTGGTTCACCTTGACGCACAGGCGCCCGTCGGTGAACGGGTGATCGTGCCGCCCGCGCACGCCTACGACCCGACCATCGCGGACCTTCACTTCGACTGCGCAGGTGTCGGGACAGTCGTGCGGACAGGCCCCGTGGAACACCCGGCTCCCGTCTTCGACGACATTCTGGTCGATCGTCACTGCGTTCTCCTGGCTGAAGTGCACCGAATCAGCGCGGATCGGCGACTGCCGGCACTGCATTCGGGCGCACAAGAGCCGTCGGGAAGGCATCCGCGCGGCGCTTGCGCTTCGCTGCAATCAGTGTCGCATGAGGCGTACCCCTCGATGCGAAGGCTCCATCGAGATTTCCGACGCAGCGGATCGAAAAAAACTCCCGGGGTGCGATCGAAGTTTGCATGCACGGATCCACGGGACATCGCACCGTCGCGTCGTCCGAACCGGCATTCACGAACCAGGGGACCTTCATGTCTAAGTCTTGCATCCGGACCGCGTTGTTCGCGGCCGCCCTCCTCGCCCTCGCCATCACCGATGCGTCTGCCGGCAAGCTGCGCATCGGTCACACCACCTGGGTCGGCTACGGGCCGCTTTACCTCGCGCGTGACCTCGGGTACTTCAAGGAGAACGGTCTCGAAGTGGACCTGCGCACCATCGAGGAAGGTTCGCTCATCATGACCGCGATGGCCGGTGGCAACCTCGACGGCGACGCTTCGACCCTCGACGAGATCATGAAATACCGCTCGCCCGAGATGTGCTTCAAGACCGTGCTGGCGCTCGACGAAAGCCACGGCGGTGACGGCGTTCTGGTAAACGGCGACATCAAGTCCGTGAAGGACCTGAAGGGCAAGACCGTGGCGATGAACGAAGGCTCCACCTCGCAGTTCTGGTTCAGCATCCTGCTCGCCAAGGAGGGCATGACACCGGCGGACGTGAAGGTCGCCAACATGACTGCGGACGACGCCGCCGCTGCCTTCATCGCGAAGCGTGTTCCGGTGGCCGTGACCTGGGAACCGCACTTGTCGCTGGTGCGCAAGAAGAAGCAGGGGCGCGTGCTGATCGACAGCTCCGCGAGCCCCGGCGTCATCGTGGACGTCGTGGCGCTGTCGTGCGATGTCATCGAGAAGCGCCCGGCCGACGTCGCCGCCCTGGTGAACGGGTACTACAAGGCCATCGAGTACATGAAGAAGAACCCGACCAAGTCCTACGGCATCATGGCGAAGGGTGTCGGCGGATTCCTCAAGGAACCGAAGGACTTCGCCGATGCAGCGAAGGGCGTGCGGTTCTTCGACAAGCCGATGAACGTGGCTTTCTTCGGGACGCCGTCGAGCCCGGGGCAGGCCGCGGACCTGCTCAAGCTGGGCAGCCAGGTCTGGAGCACGCTCGGCAAGCTCAAGATGGACATCGACTACCCGACGCTGATCGAACCCAGGTTCGCGGTGGCAGACTGACCGCGCGCGAGCCGTTCGCCCAGTTCCAGCAGGAACGCGAGGCATTGCCGCAAGTCCGCACGGGTGACGAACTCGTCGGGCTTGTGGCCCTGGTCCATGCTGCCCGGCCCGCAGATGACGGCAGGAATGCCGGCAGCGGCGAACAGCCCGCCTTCCGAGCCGAAACTGATCACGCCGCAATCGTGCGCCCCAGCCGCTGCCATCGCGAGCGCGACAATTGCCTCGGCGTCGGACGTCCGCAGTCCAGGATAGCGCGTCAGCACTTCGAAGCGCACGTCCGACTCCGGGGCCACGGCCCTCATTGCGGGCAGGACATCGCGTTCAGCGGCGGCGCGCACCGCGTCGACGAACCGATCGAGTTCGGATTCATCCGTGGACCGCGCTTCGAAGCTGAAGCTGGATCGGGCCGGTACGACATTGACGCTGTTGCCGCCGCTCACGACGCCCGTTTGGGCCGTCGCATACGGCGGATCGAAGCGCGCATCGCGCGGTCCGCTATCGGCAAACTCGCGCGCCATGCCTTCGATGGCCACGATGAGGCGCGCCGCCTTCTCCACAGCGTTGACGCCCTGCGGAGCATAGGCGGAATGCGCCGCCCGGCCATGCACGTCGCAGCGCACCGCGACCTTCCCCTTGTGCGCGGTAACGGGTCGGCCGCTGGTGGGCTCGCCGATGATCACACCCACCGGCAGCGGTCGCCGCTGCGCGACCTGCGCCAGCATGGGACGCACGCCGAGACAACCGACTTCCTCGTCGTACGAAAGTGCCAGGTGAACCGGCAACGGCAGGCCGCGCGCCTTGAGCCTCGGCAACACCGCGAGCACGCACGCAATGAAGCCCTTCATGTCCGCCGTGCCGCGCCCGTAGTACCGTTCGCCCTCGACGCCGAGGGTGAAGGGCTCGCGCGTCCAGCGTTGTCCGGACACCGGCACCACGTCGGTGTGACCCGACAGCACGACGCCCGGCACAGACGCGTCGCCGATCGTCGCCCAGAGACTCGCCTTGGTGCCATCTTCGTTGGGGAATGTTTCGGCGGCAACGCCGAACGTTGCGAGATACGCGCGCACCCAGGCGATCAGATCGAGATTGCTTGCGCTGCTGACCGTGGGAAATGCCACGAGCTGCGCGAGCAGGACGATGGCTTCGTCGAGCAGCGCATCAGGCGCCCCTGTCGGCCCATACGAATCGTCGGGAACCATGTCAGCCAGGGGTCACAACAGCAGGCGGCATGCGCACGTCCGCGAGCGGTGCCGAGGGCGCTGGATGCGCGAGTTCCACGATCTCTCGGCGGAACGGCAAGGTGTCGCCATCGTGTGCGGGGCGGTCGAAATCCTCCGCGTACCGTCGGCCCGAGTACACCGCATGCGCGATGGTCGCCGGGGCAAGCGCGTCGCCGATGGCCTCGACCTGCGCGATGCCGGCATCTGCCCAATCGGCTTCGCGCGCAAGCAGTGCCTGGCACAAGGCGTCATCCGGCAGGCGCGCCGTCACCAGCACCACGCAATCGCAACCGATGGCTTCGGTGCGTCCTGTATATCGACACGCCACCTCAACGCTGTCCGCCAGGACGCGCTGCAGACCCCGATTGGCGTCGATCACGACACCGAGCTCCAGCAGCCGCGCCTGGATGCGGTGCTGCTCCATGGTGTTCCAGGTCCAGTCAGAGACACGCGCAGCCGCGGTGACGAGCCGTACTCGGCAACCGAGCGTGACGAGCAGTTCCGCGAGGACACCACCGAGATAGTAGTGATCGTCGTCGAACAGTACGACGTCTCGGCCGCGCGGCCGCTTTCCTGCCATGAGCTGATCGGGATCCAGTACTTCCATGGCCCCGTCGATCGCGATCGGTCGCGTGTGCAGGCGGCCCACGCCGTCACGCCGCCAGCGCGCACCGGTCGCGATGGCGATATGGCTGAAGCCGAATGCCAGGATATCGTCGGCCGACAGCGGACTGCCCAGAAAACTTGCGACACCTGGCATGCGGACCAGTTGACCGGTGCGGTAGTCGGCCACACGCCGCCATGCGGCGAGTCCTGGCAGGCGTGCTTCGCGGACGACGCGTCCACCCAGTTCGCGCCCCGCTTCGGCCAGCGCCACTTCATAGCCACGCCGGCCCAGCATCATCGCCGCTTCCAGCCCCGCCGGACCGGCACCCACGATCAACACGTTCGCTTCGGAAGCCCGCGGCCGGATGCGCTCGGGATGCCAGCCGCGGCGCCACTCTTCGCCCATGGACGGATTCTGGGTGCAGCGGATCGGCGATTGCGTGAAGTCACCCGACACGCAGATGTTGCAGCCGATGCACTCGCGGACGTCTTCGATGCGCCCCTCTTCCACCTTGCGAGGCAAGTGCGGATCGGCGATCGACGGGCGCGCACAGCCGATCAGGTCGAGGATGCCGGCCTGCACCTGGCGCACCATGGCATCCGGCGACGTGAAGCGTCCCACGCCCACCACGGGTTTGGTGGTGAGCTTCTTGAAACCGGCGACGAAAGGTTCCTGGAACCCCTCCTCGGCGAAGCGCGACGTGCGGCTGTCGTCTTCCCACGAGCCCAGCACCAGATCCCACAGATCGGGCAGTTCGCCGACCAGACCGAACGCGTCTTCCATCTCCGCGCGCGTCAGACCATCGTCCCCTACCAACTCGTCGACGGTGACGCGCACCGCGACGGCGCTGCGGTCACCGACTGCCTCGACCGTGTCTTCGATGACCTCACGCAACAGGCGCAGTCGATTCTCGAGGCTGCCGCCGTATTCGTCGGTGCGATCGTTGTAGCGGCGCGACAGAAAGTGGTGCAGGCCTCCCAGCGCGTGACCAGCGTATACATACACGATGTCGAACTCGGCGCGCTTCGCGCGCAACGCCGCAGCACGATGCCATCGGCGCAGATTCGCGATATCGCGCTTGGTCATGGCACGCGCCTGCACCGGATCGTAGGTGAACGTCGCGACCGGCAGATGCGCGGGTCCCATGGGCACTTCGCGCGACCAGAGATTCGAGCCGTTCATGCCGTTGTAGCAGAGCTCGATGCCGGCCAGCGCATCGTGACGATGCACTGCGTCGGCCATGCGGGCCAGCGCCGGGATGTCGCGGTCGTCCCACAAGCGCAATTCGATGAAGGGTGTGATCTCGGAGCTGTAGTGGATTTCCACCTGCTCGGTGCAGACCACCGCCCAGCCGCCTTCGGCCTTGATGCCGCGCATCGTTGCGAGGGCGGTGGGGTCGCGATACCCCATGCCGTTGCAGTGCGGTACCTGATAGAAGCGGTTGCGCGCCGTCACCGGTCCGATGCGGACCGGTTCGAACAGGATGTCGAAGCGCGGGTCGCGGCCCATGCCGAAACTACGACTCGGTCATGCCCGGCACGTGACCGGCATGGATGTGTGCGCGGCAATACGCTTCGAATACGAGCAGCGCGCGCGGCTTGCGCGCGCTCTCCAGCGTCGCGATTCCGAGAGTGAGCGGCCGATACCGGCTGTGCAGCGCCACATAAGCGAGTGGACTTCCATCCAGCGCGGCCCGGTTGCGCGGGCGCAGGTTGGCGAGACCGAACCCGTGACCGGCGCCGACCAGCGAACGCACCACCTCGGTATGCGGCGACCCCGATACCACCTTCGGTTCGAGCCCTTCGTGCAGGAACAGGCCGAGAAAGTACTCGCGGCTCTGCGGCAGATCCAGCAGGACGTATGGTTCGTTCGACAGTTCAGCGAGCGTAAGCGACTCTCGACCCGCGAACGGATGACCGGCTGGCAACAGGGCGTACGGTGGCAACGCGACCAGAGGCTCGAAGGCGACCTCGGTCGGCACGTCCAGATCGTAGGTGATGACGGCGGACAGACGGCCGTGCCGCAACCCGTCCATCAGGCCGCGATGATGGTCCTCCACGACTTCGAGGCGCACCCGCTCGTGCGCGGCAGCGAAACCACGCACGATCTCCGGGATGACAAGCGGTGCCACGCTGACGAGGAACCCGACGGCGAGACTGCCGGCCACGCCTTCGGACAACTCGCTCGCGATGGCCGAGATCTCTTCCGCATGGGCCAGCAGAGCGCGCGCCTCGCGCAACAGTCGCTGACCCTGCGGCGTGAGCGACAATCCTTGTGCGTGGTGACGCACGAACAGCTGGACGCCAAACTCTGCCTCCAGATGCGCGATCGCCGCGGAGACCGAGGGCTGCGATATGTTCACGCGCTCCGCGGCGAGCCGCACGCTGCCGCTTTCGCCGGCCGCGACAAAGTACTCGAGCTGTCGGAGCGTGAAGCGCATGCGCGCGGGATCGGGCCCGGAAGGCAACGCGGCCGAGCGTAGCACAGGCCTCGGCAGCGGGTCGCGCGGCAGATTCATCGAGGCACGACTCGGTGCTCGCCGGCAACGCCATATGCGGGTGCGCTCGCCGGATCGAGTGCACGCGTGACATAGGCATCGAGCTGCGGCCTCCAGAGACGCCACAAGGTGGCGAGCTCCGCGATCGGATCACCATGGGTCCAGTCGATGCGCAGGTCGGCCACGGGCCAGGCCACGCGATCGACCATGAGCAGTCCGGCCGAATGGACCGGACCTGCTTCGCCGCCGGCATCGCGACCAGCCTCCATCGCGCGCACCATGCGATCACCCAGCTCGCCCGTCGCCGCGCTGGCGAACGCTTGCACCATCGCAACCGGGACCGCAGTATCGGCCAACAGATTTCCCGCAGCCACGACGCCGTCACCCTCGGCGGCCGCGTGCACACCGAGGGTACGCGAACCGGACCATGCGGCCACGCCACCGGTTCGGTCGACGACGGTGAGCTGGCGAAACTCGAGCAGTGCGGTGGTCCGCCGCAACTCGGCCAAGGCCTCCGAGGCCGATCGACCGGCGGCCAGCAGATCGAGCAGTCGATGGCCCAGGCTTGGATCGGTGATGTTCTGCGATGCAGCGGCCCCGACGCCGGGACGGACGTGCGCGCAACGCGCGGCTACCGCGGGACTGGAAGAACTCACTGCGATGGCGAAACGTCCCGTACGCGGACAACGCGCCGCGATCGAAAAGGTCACGGCCTCAGCCCCAAGTTAGCTGGCCCCCCGGAAGGAGAGGCCGCAAGGCCAGTCGGGGGGGTGGTCACCTCAGGATTCCGGGATGACGGCGATCACGTCGATCTCCACCAGCCATTCGGGCCGGGCGAGCGCCGATACCACGAGTCCGGTGGAGACCGGGTAGACGCCTTTCAGCCAGTGACCCACGGTGCGATACACGCCTTCGCGATAGCGCGGATCGGTGAGATAGATGGTGATCTTGCAGATGTGCCCGAGCTCGCTGCCCGCTTCTTCCAGCAGTTGAGCGATATTGCGCATGGCCTGATCGGCCTGGCCGGCTGCATCGCCCACACACACGTTCTGCGCCGTGTCGAGCGTCTGTCCCACCTGGCCGCGCACGAACACCTGCGCACCGCGTGCCACCACGACGTGACACAGATCGTTGTCGAGCTTCTGTTCGGGATAGGTGTCGCGCGTGTTGAATGGGCGGACGCGGCGGTGGATCGGCATGGAGATCCTCAGGCGACCTTGCGCGCCGGCTGCGCCGCGGGGCTCGTCGCGGACGGTGCCGCGCCGCCCAACACCCGCTCGGACAATCCGGCGGACTTCTGCACGAAGCGCGCGGTGTCGTCCCAATCGAAGTTCCGGTACACGGCAGCGAGGTGCGCGAATGGCGGCGATTGTGCGAACAACTGGAACGTCAGCCGGTGGCCGGCGTAGTCGGAGTTGAGCAGATCGCGCGCGAACGCGAGCAGGCGGCGTCGATCTTCGGCGGCCCAGTTGTCGTTGACGGTGTAGAACTTCTCCAGCCAGGGCGCGGTTTCGGGATCGCGGAAAGCGGCCGCGTCGGGCGTCACGCAGATCTGCCCTCCGCACAGTTCACGGGCGATGTGCATCATCTCGTGCAGTTGCGAACAGGCGAGCACCCGCCCGGAGAACAGCAGCGACTGGTTCGGCATGAGCAGCCCGCCGGGGCTGCGTTCGGCCATCGCGATGGACGCAGTCAGGTGGGCATTGATGCCTTCGCGATAGACGGCGAGCGCCGAGAGTTTCTCCTGCACCGCCTGCTGCTTGTCGAGACCAGTCTGGCGCACATTCAAGAGAGCGGCGCCGATCATCATGTCGGCCATCTTGAGATTGCGCTGAACGAATGCGAACGCGCTGTAGCGATGCAGCGTCGCGCGGATGAACGTAGCGGCACGAGTATGGCGATAGAACAGCACGTTTTCCCACGGGATCAGCACGTCGTCGAAGATGACGAGCGTGTCGACCTCGTCGAACCGGTTCGACAATGGATAGTCATCGATCGGGGCACGGCCGGTAAATCCGGTGCGGCAGATGAACTTGAGGTTGGGCGACCCGAGATCGCACACGAACCCGACAGCATATTCGGAGAGCTGCGCATCGCCCCAGTTGGCGATGGTCGGTTTGGTGAACGCCTGGTTGGCGTAGGCCGCAGCCGTTTCGTACTTGGCACCGCGGACGACGATACCGGCGTCGGTCTCCCGCACGACGTGCAACAGCATGTCGGGATCCTGGTCCTGCGGCCGCTTGGAGCGGTCGCCCTTCGGATCGGTGTTGGCCGATACGTGGAACGGATCGTCGCGCAGCACGCTCCGGATGTGATTCTCGATGTTGGCGGAGAACTGCGGGTCCACCTCGTTCAGCACGTCCCGCCCGTCGAACAGCGACCACATCTCGCCGACGGTTTCGTCGCCCACCCGGGTGACCACACCGCCTATCTCCTCGAGCACCGTGTTGGTGGCGCGCCGTTTCGCGTGCCAATCTGCCTGTTCGTAGGGGAGCTTGTTGCCGACCGCGAAGTCCTCTGCGGTGGCCGGATCGCGGTAGGTCATCACGGACCGTGTCCGTGCGTCGTGCTGCATGTCGTAGATCTGCGCGCGGATGTCCACCAGAGGCTTGAACATCGGGTGCGTCGTCACGTCACGGACGCGCTCGCCGTTGATGTGCACGACGCGTCCGTCGCGGATACTGTCGCGGTACTGCTGGCCGGTACGGATCATCGTCGACTCCGGAGGTGAATGAGGTTCAGGCCGCGCACAGCTCGGGGTGACCGTAGCGACGCTGGCTGTAGAGCAGTGGGGCAGCGTCGACAGCGGCGGCCTCGACCACGCGACCGATCACGATCGTGTGGCTGCCGGCTTCGTGGGCGGTCTCGAGCACGCACTCGAAAACGGCGCTCGAACCTGCCACCACGGGTAGGCCGCCTCGACCGGATCCCCAGGCGATCGCGTCGACGTCGAAAGGCCGCCCTGGCCCGCGCCCGGCGCAGACGTCGGCGACCTCTGCCTGCCCGGCCGCCAGCAGACTGATGGTGAAGACGCCGTTACCGAGGAGGGCTGCGCGCAGCGGATTGCAACGGCTGATACAGGCCAGCAGCAGCGGCGGCTCAGCCGAAACCGAAGCCACGGCGCTCACGGTCAGCGCAAAGCGCCCCGCGGGGCCGTCCGTGGCGACCACCGATACGCCGGTGACTGCACGCGCCATGGCGTTCACGAAGGCTTGGCGGGGTACGGGGTGGGAACTCGCATGCGCTGGGGCGACTTGCGGGTCGGGTACGTCGATGACGGCCACGCTCGGACTCCTTGATCGTGAAACGGACGACGCCAGTTTGAGTTTGGCCCGTAGCTTCGGCAAATCGTAGTTTTCGGGGCGCAGGCTCAGAAAAACGGAAGCAGCACCGATTCCTTCCCGACCAGGACCTGGCGAGCACGGAGTAACCCGACCGACCAACTACGGCAATGCAACCCGATTGAAATTGTCGGCTTTTCTTCCAGAAACGTCTCCATTTAGAGACGGTCCTTCGCGAATCCGGTTGTTATTCTTATAGATCAATGATGTACAACTCTGTGCCCGAGTGGCTTGGAGCTTGCTAATCTAATGAACTGTTAGATTTTCCCCGCAAGTTCCAACAGGAGTTCTCATTCATGAAGTCAATCAGGGGATGTATCAGCGCCGCTGCCGCGGCACTAGCCCTTTCCGTATCCGGCCCCACCGCCGCCGCACCGATCCAATCGATCGCGGTGGGCGGAAGCGGTAACTTCACGCTCTACTTTGATTCGCCCTCACCCGCACTCAGCGCGTTCGCCGACGTCCAGGTTTACAGCGCCACCAACACGCAACTCGTGCTGCGGTTTCTCGTGACCAACGACACCGTGGTGTCGGAATCGGGCCCGCTGACCCAGGCGGCGCTCATGAGCATCGGGCTCGACTTCGACCCGAATCCGACCAACGCGAGCCTGTTGAGCGGTCTCTACTTCGACGGGCTCAATCCCGCGCCGAGCAACTTCCCCGGGGGCTATGCGGTGGACGTATGCGTCTTCGCTGCGAACAACTGCTCGGGCGGCGACATCAAGGACGGGTTGCTGGTGCAGGATCTCGTGGGTACCGACAAGGACATCGCCAGCGGCGCCGGTGACACGTTCCGCCTCACCTTAACCCGCAACGCCCCGACCTCGGCAACCTCCACTCCCTGGAACCTCAATGCGGCTGCGGTGAAATTCCAGACCAACATGGGTTCGTTCGAGTTCGCCGGCTGCACCAACGCCAACGGCTGCGCGACGACGACCCGCGTGCCGGAACCGGGTTCGCTCGCGCTGGTGGGTGGGGTGGCGGTGGCCTTCGCCGTGGCTCGATCGCGCCGTCGCCGCAATCGCTGATTCGAGTCCGACCCGTCATGTGAAAGGCCCGCTCGCGCGGGCCTTTTTCATTCATGCTCCCCGGGGACCTGCTCGAGGTCATTGCAGCGGGATGACGTTATCGCCCCGAATCAACTGCCGCGCGAGTTCCACCGCAACGACCCGTCGACCGAGCAGCTGGATGGTTCCCACGTTGCGATCGTTGCCGCTCTCGCTGTACTCGAACCGATAAGTCCTTGCCAGCCGGACCTGGCCCTCGTGGTTGCGGGTCAGCCGCAGTTTCGACTGCGCCACAGTCCAGTCGAGAAACTGCAGGCTCTCCGATTCACAGGCGCGTTGTCCGGCAGCCAGGGCGATCTCGCGCGCCTTCAGTGTATCGAGCCAGAACCACGCGCCGGCCACAGCCAGGATCAGCACAATCCATTCAATCATGGTCGCCTGCGATACCCACTTGCACCAATGTCGGCTCGAGCATGCCGGCTGCGTCCTTCGGATTCAACCCGACGAGATACCCGCGCTTGCCGCCGTTGATCCAGATCCGGTCAAGATGGAGGATCGATCGTTCCATGTAGACGGGCATCGCCTTGCGGGTCCCGAAAGGGGAAGTACCCCCGACCATGTAGCCGGTATGCCGCTGAGCGACGTCTGGGTTGCACGGAGCGATGGTCTTCACGCCCACGACCCGCGCCAGTTCCTTGGTCGATACCTGCATGTCGCCGTGCATGAGCACCACCATCGGTCGCTTCGTCTCGTCCTCCATCACCAGCGTCTTCACCACAGCATGCTCGTCGACGCCGAGTTCCCGCGCGGACACCGCCGTGCCGCCACGCTCCTCGTAGGTATAGAGGTGATCGGTGAAGGCCACATGATGGTCGCGCAATGCCCGTACCGCCGGCGTGACCGGCGCCTTGCCCTTCGACGACATCAGTTGCCCTGGGCGAGCAAGCGATAGAGCGTGTGCAGCATGCCGGCCGTGGCACCCCAGATGTTGCGACCCTCCCAGGGCATCGAGTAGAAGTGCCGCGTGCAATCGTCCACCGTGCGCGAATTCCGGCGGTGATTGGCCGGGTCCAGAATAAAATTGAGCGGGACTTCGAAGATCTCGGCCACCTCGAAGGGGTCGGGTGCCAACGAGAACGGCGGTTCGACCCAACCCACCACAGGCGTCACGCGAAAGCCCGTCATGATGTCGTAGTCCGGCAGGAATCCCAGCACCTCCACGTGGGTCCGCGGGAGCCCGGTTTCCTCCTCGGTCTCACGCAGTGCGGTATCGATGCGATCAACGTCGCCGGCATCGACGCGGCCACCCGGAAAACTGATCTGGCCCGCGTGGTCATTGAGATGCGCCGTGCGCTGGGTCAGCAGGACCTGCAGGCCGCTCGCCCGATTCACCAGGGGCACCAGGACGGCAGCCGGCACCGGAACCCGTTCCGGAGGATGCCGGTAGAGCGGCAGTGCGTCGCCGGCGGGAAGGCGCGTGATGTCACGCTTCAGGCGGTCGGTGACTATCTGACGGGAAATGTGCGGCGCGATGAGGTCGACTTCGGTCATGGCGATCGTGAGGGTTCGCGGCCTCGAAGCAAGACTCATTCTACCCCGCCGAACTTGTCGTGCCCGACGGCGTGGCTATACTCCGTTTCATTCCGGGCTGCGACATTCCGCCGCAGACTGCCGGAACCTGCCGATTCCGAGGAGACCCCCATGAAAATCCGCACCCTCTTCGCTGCCGCCGCGCTTGCGGTCGCCAGCAGCGCCGCGATGGCCATGCATTGCCCGGCCGACATGAAGGCGATCGACGAAGCGCTGGCCAAGAAACCCACACTCGCCGCCGCCGACATGGCCGAAGTCACCAAGCTGCGCGCCGAAGGCGAAGCGCTGCACAAGGCCGGGAAGCATCAGGAATCCGTGGACACTCTCGCGAAGGCGCGCAAGATCCTCGGCATCTGAAGCTTGTACGGCTCAAGCGCCACCCTGAAGCCCCTCGGGCGCGAGCCTGCGGGGCTTTTCCGTTGGATTGCGGCCTCCTTGGCGATCTGCGCGTGCAACATCGCCCACGCCGATTGCCACCTCGACCTCGAACTGATCGGTACCGATCTCAAAGGCGTGCGTCTGACGGAACCGCAGAAGCTGCAGCTGGCACCGCTCATCGACAACGCCCAGAAGCGCTGCCGACTCGGACGCGAAGCCGCGGCGCAGGATGATCTGAAGAAAGCCCGGGCCGTCGCGGGTATCGAGCGCAACGACGACGATCTCGACCTGCCGGCTCGCCCGCGCTGACGGCGAACGCCAGCGAAACTCGCCGCACCTCGGGAGCGAGCCCGTGCGACCCACCCATCTCCCGGGCAACATCCGAGGGCCCGTGCGCCCCACCTGCGGTGGCCGCGGGGCCAGTCACGGCTGCATGCGATCCAGCAGCGCCGGCCGCTGGCTCACAGAGTGGTCGACCTTGGGCTACCCACCTCCCCGCTTGTTGTGAACGAGCCTGTGCGCCCCACCCATCTCCCGAGAAACATCCGAGGGCCCGTGCGCCCCACCTGCGGTGGCCGCGGGGCCAGTCACGGCTGCATGCAATCCAGCTGCGCCGGCCGCTGGCTCACAGAGTAGTCGACCTTGGGCTACCAGGCGATCGGCTTCCGATCTCGGAAGAACCCGCCGGCAGGCCCGTCGTCCGGCAACGTCGCGAGCCACGTCGCGGTGTCCGCGCCTTGCTCCACGCTGCGCGACGCGCTCGGCCCACCCATGTCGGTGCGGACCCAACCGGGACACATGGAATTCACCAGTACACCCTGGCCGCGGGTCGCTGCAGCCAGCATGCGCGTCAGCGTGTTGAGTGCGGCCTTCGACGTACGGTACGACGGCGTTCCATCCCCCATCTCGCCCAGCTGACCGAGGCCGCTCGAAAGGTTCACGATGCGGCCGTAGCGGCGCTTCAGCATCGAGGGTACGAGCGCCTGGCTCAAACGCAGCGGGCCGAAGAAGTTGGTCTCGAGAGTCTCGTGGAATACCTCGGGATCCACCGAGAGCACGCTCGCCGAGCGGCCGTCGATCAGGATGCCCGCATTGTTGACCAGCACATCCGCACCACCCAGCTCGCGTTCGACCCACTTTGCCAGCACATCGATCTGCCTGGGGTCGGTGACATCGAGCGGGTGGAATCCGACCTCACCGCCCGCCTTCGACAACGCACGCGCCGCCGCCACGCCCTTCTCCTCATCGCGCGCCGTCAGTACTACCCGCAAACCCTTTGCCGCGAGCTGGCGGCAGATCTCGAGACCGATACCCTTGTTGCCGCCGGTGACGACCGCAACTCGCGGTTTCACGTCAGTTGCACCGTCTCATTGCCGCTGCGACGCCGCATCCACCGACGCGAGTGCCGTCAGGTTGACGAGCCGCCGCACCGTCGCCGTCGGCGTCACGATGTGCGCGGTCTTTGCAGCGCCGAGCAGGATGGGACCGACGGTGATGCCGTCGCCGCTCGTGATCTTGAGCAGGTTGAACGAGATGTTCGCGGCATCCAGCGTGGGCATGATCAGCAGGTTGGCCTCGCCCCGCAGCCGCGAATTGGGAAAGAGCCGCATGCGGATCTCCTCGGACAAGGCCGCATCGCCGTGCATTTCGCCTTCCACCTCGAGATTCGGATCGAGCCGTTCGAGAATCTCGCGGGCACGACTCATCTTCGCGGCCGATGGCGAATCGACGCTGCCGAAGTTGGAATGCGACAGCAGCGCCACCTTCGGCACGAGACCGAAGCGGCGCACCTCTTCCGCCGCCAGCATGGTCATCTCCGCCAGTTCCTCCGCCGTCGGATCCTGGTTCACGTACGTGTCGCAGATGAACAGCGTGCGGTTCTGAAGAATCAGCATGTTCATCGCCGCGAAACGCTTCACCCCGGGCTTCAATCCGATCACTTCTGCCACGGTTTCGAGGTGCTTGTGATGTTCCGCATAGGTGCCGCAGATCATCGCGTCCGCATCGCCCAGGCGCACCATCAGCGCCGCGATCAGCGTGGTGCGACGGATCACGTCGCGCTTCGCGAGTTCGACCGACACGCCCTTGCGCTGCATCAGGTTGTAGTAAGCCTGCCAATAGGTGCGAAAGCGCGAATCGGAGTTCGGGTTCACCAGCTCGAAATCGCGACCCGCCTGGATGCGCAGGCCAAAGCGCTCGATGCGCGGTTCGATCACTTCCGGGCGCGCGACCAGAATGGGCTTCGCGAGACCTTCGTCGGCGATCACCTGTACAGCGCGCAGCACGCGCTCCTCCTCGCCCTCGGCGAACACGACGCGCTTGGGATTGCGCTTGGCCGCCGCGAACACCGGCCGCATGATCAGGCCGGAGTGGTACACGAAGTTCATCAATTGCTCGCGATAGGCCGCGAAGTCCTTGATGGGTCGGGTCGCGACGCCGCTGTCCATGGCGGCCTGGGCCACAGCCGGTGCGATCTGCACGATGAGGCGCGGATCGAACGGCTTCGGAATCAGATATTCCGGGCCGAAGCGCAGATCCTCCTGGCTGTACGCGCTCGCGACGATCTCGGACTGTTCCGCCATCGCCAGTTCGGCGATCGCACGGACCGCCGCGAGCTTCATCTCCTCGGTGATGGTGGTGGCGCCGACATCGAGCGCACCGCGGAAGATGAACGGGAAGCACAGGACATTGTTCACCTGGTTCGGGAAATCCGAACGCCCGGTGGCGATCACCGCATCCGGCCGTACCGCCTTCGCGATGTCCGGCATGATCTCGGGGGTCGGATTGGCGAGCGCCAGAATGATGGGATGCGGCCCCATCGACTGCACCATCTCCGGCTTCAGCACACCACCCGCCGACAGGCCGAGGAAGACGTCGGCACCGGGGATCACTTCCGCCAGAGTGCGCGCCTTGGTGTCGACCGCGTAGCGCACCTTGTTGTCATCCATCTCGTCGGTTCGGCCGGTGTACACCACGCCAACGATATCCGTCACGATGACGTTGCGCTTGTCCACGCCAAGCTGCACCAGCAGATCGAGGCATGCGAGCGCCGCGGCACCGGCGCCGGAGACGACCAGCTTCACTTTGTCGATGTCCTTGCCGACCACCTTGAGGCCGTTCAGCAGCGCGGCGCCGACGATGATCGCAGTCCCGTGCTGGTCGTCGTGGAACACCGGGATCTTCATGCGCCGGCGCAGCTGACGCTCGATGTAGAAACACTCCGGGGCCTTGATGTCTTCCAGGTTGATGCCGCCGAAGGTCGGTTCGAGCGCGGCAATCATGTCCACGAGCTTGTCCGGATCGCGCTCGGCGATCTCGATGTCGAAGCAATCGATGCCGGCGAACTTCTTGAACAGCACCGCCTTGCCTTCCATCACCGGCTTCGCAGCGAGCGGGCCGATGGGGCCGAGGCCCAGCACCGCGGTACCGTTGGTGACGACCCCGATCAGGTTGCCGCGTGCGGTGTAGGCGCGGGCATTGCCGGGATCGGCAACGATTTCGTGGCAGGCGAAGGCAACACCAGGCGAATAGGCGAGCGCCAGATCGCGCTGCGTGATGAGGGCCTTGGTGGGAACAACGGAGATCTTGCCGGGAGCGGGAATGCGGTGATAGTCGAGCGCGGACTTCTTCAGCGATTCGTCCATGGAGGAGGAGTTCTTGCGCAGCGAGCGGAAGGCCGGGATTATACGCGCCGACCTCGGGCGGACCGCGTTCAGCACCAGTCGCCCACCAAAGGAGGATCAAGCTGTTGATCACCCGTTTGTTGTGGATCGCCGCGGCATGGCTGACATTGGCAGGCATCGCACCCGCGACGGCGCAGGGCGGCAGCCCGCTGTTGTGGGAGGTGACGTCGAAGTCCACGACGGTCTACCTGCTAGGGACGATCCACGTCGGCCATCCATCGATGTATCCCTTGCCGCCAGCGGTGGAGCGTGCGTACGCGCGCGCTCAGGTGGTCGCGCTGGAGGCCGATCCTGGTGACCCGACCGCGATGCTGATGGCCATGGGCACTGTCATGTACCAGCCGCCCGAGACGCTGGAACGCAACGTACCACCGGCCCTGTTCCAGGAGTTGCGCGCGGCACTGAACCCGGGCGGGCTGCCGATCGAGCTCGCCCAGAGCATGAAGCCCTACATGGTGTCCATGACTCTCACCATGATGGAAGCGGCCCGCCTGGGATTCGATGTCTCGCTCGGGGTCGACCTGCATCTCGTGAACCGCGCCCGCCGCGACGGCAAACGCATCGTCGAACTCGAATCCATGGCCATGCAGCTAGCCATGCTGGACGGGATGCCGCAGGAAACCCAGGTGGCCATGCTGGAGAGCACCATCAAGGGCATGCGATCGGGCTCGCTCAAGCGCGACCTCGAAACGATGATCGACGCCTGGCGCACGGGCAACGCCGAGATGATGGACGACGCGGCCACGCGCGAGATGAAGGCGATGCCCGCGCGAGTCTCGCGGGAACTGCAGGACTCGATGTTCGATCGTCGCAATCGGGCAATGGCGGACAAGATCGTGCAGATGCTGGGCGGTTCGGAAGTGGTACTGGTAGGAGTGGGGGCAGGCCACATGACCGGCAGCACCGGCCTCGTCGCACTGCTGAGGGCGCGCGGATTCAGTGTGCGCCGCCTTTGAGATGTCCGCCGTGAACGACCTCGGTTCGGGTGCACTGCGGACGGACCTCTTTCCGGAGATCGAACCGTACGCGTCCGGCCGCATGGCGCTCGACACACGGCACACGATGTACTGGGAAACGAGCGGCAATCCCGACGGAGTTCCGGTCGTGTTCCTGCATGGCGGACCCGGCTCGGGAGCGAGTCCGTCGCATCGTCGCTTCTTCGACCCCGCGCGCTATCGCATCGTGATCTTCGATCAGCGCGGTTCGGGCCGGTCGACACCACTCGGCGCGATCGAGGACAACACGACCCCGCTGCTGGTCGCCGACATCGAACGACTGCGTCGACACCTGAAGATCGAACGCTGGCTGGTCTTCGGCGGCTCCTGGGGTTCGACCCTGGCGCTCGCCTACGGCGAAGCGCACCCGGATCGGTGTCTGGGGTTCGTGTTGCGCGGCATCTTCCTGTGCCGCCCGTCGGAGATCGAATGGTTCCTCTACGGCATGCGCAACGTATTCCCGGACACCTGGCGCAATTTCGCGGAGTTCATCCCGGCCGCCGAACGCGCCGACCTGCTCGGCGCCTATCGCAAGCGCCTGGAAGATCCGGATCCGGCCGTGCATCTGCCGGCGGCGCGCACCTGGAGTCTCTACGAGGGCGCATGCTCGACCCTGATGCCGAGCGAGGATGCCATGAAGCACTTCGGCGACGACAGCGTCGCACTGGGCCTCGCGCGCATCGAGGCGCACTACTTCGCCCACGACATCTTCCTGCCGCGCGACAGCCTCCTCGAGAACGTCGGCCGGATCCGTCACCTGCCCTGCGTCATCGTGCAGGGTCGCTACGACATGGTGTGCCCCGCGGTGTCGGCGTTCGACCTCAAGGCAAGCTGGCCGGAGGCCGAGCTGATCGTGGTGCCGGACGCCGGTCATTCCGCGTGGGAACCCGGAATCCGGGCGCGCCTCGTGGCAGCCGTGGCTCGTTTCGCCGAGATGCACCGCTGATGTCAACGATAGTTGTCGTACGCAAGGGCTCCCGCGCCTGCATCGCCTGCGACACGCTCGCCACCTTCGGCTCGCTCAAGCAGAAGGCGCGCTACGCCGGGTCGCCCGGCAAGCTGTTCCTGTTTCGGGACGCCTGGATCGGCACGGTCGGCTACTCCGTGCACAACGCCGTGCTCGCGAGCTACTTCAACCGCCATCCGGACGACGTCAAGCTCGACACACCGGCCGACATCTTCGAGACCTGGCGGCGCATGCACGTGGTGCTCGAGGACGAGTATCACCTGAATCCGCGCAAGGATTCCGACGACGCCTACAAGACCACGCGGATGAGCGCGCTGATCGCGAGCCCGCGCGGCATCTTCAGCGTGACGCCAGCGCGCGACGTGGAGTCGTTGCCGCGATTCTGGGCGATCGGATCCGGCTCCGACTATGCATTGGGTGCGATGTTCGCGCTCTACGACGCCACGGACGACGTGGAACACATCGCGCGCGTCGGCATCGAATCCGGCGCGGAATTCGACGACGGCAGCGATCTGCCCGTGGTCAGCCAACTGGTGGAACTCGCGACATGAACGACATCCCACCCATCTTTCTCGAGTACATCGCCGGCCTCAAGGCGCACGACGTGGAGCGCATCGGCGCAACCATGGCCGATAGCCTGCAAGTCCACTCCGCCGGCAAGGTGCTCGCGAAGCCCCAGTTCCTGCCCTTTCTGCATGCGCTCTACACGGGGTTTCCCGACTGGACCTACGACCACGATCCACCCGAGTGGCATGGCGATCTCATCGCCGTCAAATGGCGCCAGAGCGGGACTCACACCGGCGTGTTCGTGTATCCGGGCCTGCCGCCGATTGCGCCCACGGGGCGCAAGGTCCGCATCCCCGAGCAATACTTCCGCTATCGCGTCGCGGGCGGGCTGCTGACCGAGCTGCGGCCGGATCCGATACCCGGCGGAGCACCGCGCGGCATCCTCGAACAGATCGGCGTCACCTTGCCGCCGGTGTAGCAGAGCGAGCAGAAAAACTTGGGCCGCGCCAAGGGAGACCGGTAGCGTCGGGCGCGGCCCACACGTTCCGCTCATGCCCTGCGGAGTGCGAAGCGCATGCTGCACGGCGAAGCTTGCGCCTGCCTTACACGGCCGCTGCGACGTTTCAGGCCTTGACGCTGATCGAGGGTGGGGCCTCGTCCGCCTCTCGCCGGGACTGCTTGCGACGATCCTGTCCGGTACGGGTGTCGAGCATCACGGGCCGCTGCTCCCGGCGCCGTTCGAGGCCACGACGCGCCAGGTCACGTTGCTCGAGAAATCCCGGTTGACCGGGCACCGGTCGATAGGAGGTAGGTGCTCTCGGGGGCGGCGGCTCGCGATTACCCTGGTCGTCGTTATTGACCCGCTGAACGACGCGCGAGCCCTCCACGCCACGCACGGGAACGGTATCCGGCGCCGGGAAGATCGGCGGCGTCGGCGCGTTAAGCCGCATCGTTGCCGCTGGCCGCCTTCGCCGATTCGTGGATCGCGTCGAGTGCCGACTTCTGCATCTGCAGGGTCTTGATGGTCATCTGCAGGAACGACAGATTCATCTTGAGCCAGTTCTCCACCGACTGCAGTTCGGCGATCTTCTTCTCGACGTCCTCCACGTTCATCGTGGGCTGGAACATGCCGGGGATGGGGAACGACGTGGGGTTCCACATCTTCTGGAAGAAATCCATCAGGTCCTTGGAACCGAAATCGTCCGCCATGTCCTTGCCCCTCGAAGTTCGGGACGCGATCGACCTGCGCCCCGTTGCCGCTGTCTACATGGTGGGACCGAGTATCCAGGGCGCGAATTCGTCCTCGCCATAGCCCCATTGCTCGCTCTTCGACTTCTGCCCTGACGCTGTCTTGAGGATGAGTTCGAAGAACTGCTTGCCCACTTCCTCGATGGACGCCTTGCCATCGACGATGACGCCGCAGTTGATGTCCATGTCTTCTTCCTGGCGGTTGAAGAGCGCGGAGTTGGTTGCGAGCTTGAGCGAAGGTGAAGGCTTGCAGCCATAGGCCGAGCCGCGGCCCGTGGTGAAACAGATCATGTTGGCGCCACCCGCCACCTGGCCAGTCGCGGAGACCGGATCGTAGCCGGGCGTGTCCATGAACACGAAGCCCTTGGCGGTGACGCGTTCAGCGTACTCGTAGACGTCAACCATCGCCGTCGTGCCGCCCTTCGCCACCGCGCCCAGCGATTTCTCGAGGATGGTGGTGAGGCCGCCGGCCTTGTTGCCGGGCGAGGGATTGTTGTTCATCTCGCCGCCGAGGCGTTCGGTGTACTGCTCCCACCACTTGATGCGCTTCACCAGCTTCTCGCCCACTTCACGCGACACGGCGCGGCGCGTCAGCAGGTGTTCGGCACCATAGACTTCCGGTGTTTCCGACAGGATGGCGGTGCCGCCGTGGCGCACCAGCATGTCGACCGCAGCACCCAGCGCAGGGTTGGCGCTGATGCCGGAATATCCATCCGACCCGCCGCACTGCAGGCCGAGAATCAAGTGGCTCGCCGGCACGGTGCTGCGGCCCACCTTGTTCGCCTCGGGCAGCATTTCCATGATGCGCGCGATGCCCTCCTTCACCGTCTTGCCGGTGCCGCCGGTGTCCTGGATGGTGAAGGCCTTCAGCTGGTCGGTGCGCTTCAGTCCTTGCGAGGCCAGCAGATCATTGATCTGGTTCGCCTCGCACCCCAGGCCGATCATCAGGGTCGAGAACATGTTCGGGTGCGTTGCGTACCCGCCAAGGACGCGACGCAGAACCTGCACCGGTTCGCCGTCGGAAGCGTGGCCGCAGCCGGTCTTGTGGGTGATCGGCACGATGCCGTCGATGTTCGGGTAGTCGGCCAGAATGTCGTCGGTGAAATGCTTCGCGATCATGCGCGAGACGTGCGCGGAACAGTTCACGCTCGACACGACGCCGATGTAGTTGCGCGTCGCCACGCGGCCATCGGCACGCAGATAGCCCTGGAACGTGGCCGGATTGGGCACGAACTGCGTGGCCTTGTAGTCGGCGCCGAACGCGTAGTCGCGTTCGAAGTTACCCATGCTGAGATTGTGGACGTGGACGTGCTCACCCGCCTTGATGGGCCGCGAGGCGAACCCGATGATCTGGTTGTAGCGGCGCACCGGACTGCCTTCGGCGATGTCGTGTGTGGCCACCTTGTGTCCCGCGGGAACCCGCACGGTCGCGCGGATCTTCTCCTTGATGATCTCGGTGCCTTCCGGCAGATCGACGCGGGCGATGACGACATCGTCCGCGGCGTTGAGGCGTATGGTCAGATCGGCGGCTTGCAGCATGGCACTCTCCTCGCGTTGCGGGCGTGTCGTTGGGGGCGCCACGCGTAGCGCGGTCCCCGAACGCCTGGCACCCTTGTAAGCGAGCGATTATAGGCCAGCGCCCTCCGTCTCAGCGCCCCCTCGGGAGTGAAGCGCCCCGGAGCAGGTCGTCCTCGATCCGCACGACCGGGCAGTTGACGACGATGCGCGTGATTTCGAGGGTGACACGGCCAACGTCTTCCGCCTCGAGGACTTCGCGCTCGGATCGCAGCAGCACCGGGGTGACACCCCGATTCCACGTCACGTTCACGATCTGCCACAGCGGGCTGTAGGCATTGCTCGCGTTACCGGGGCCGAGCGGCTCGGGCGCCGACGGCAGGACGCTCGCCTGCTCGGCATTGGGAAACTTGTAGATGCGATCGGTGCTGGACGGCGCGCCCGGTACTCTGGGTTCCGGCGGCAGCGCATTGGCGAGCCGGGGCACGTAGTTGGCGCCCGTCATGCCCGACATGCCGGCGTCCGACATGTCCGTGGTCACGTAGTACGCCCGCCGTCCGTCGAACCAGCCCTGGATCAGCGGAAGATTGATCGTCTCGGGCCGTACCGTGTCGAGACCGGTGCGGGGTGGCGTGGCGCAGGCCGTGAGCGTTGCGATTACCGCGAACGAGACTGCGGCGCGTGCCAGCGGTTCGATGGAAAGCAACGCTCGGCGGTGGGTCATGGGTTTCGTGCTCCTCGTGAAAACGTCGAGTGCCACACCAGTACCGGCCGTCGTCCCCGGCGCTGCGGTCATCGGGTTCGTGGCTCAGCCTGATTGGCGACCGTCCAATCGTACGGCGTGAAGCGGACCGCGTACGAACCCGGCACGGAATCGGGCGCATAGCGGTTGGCGTAGGCGATCAGGTCCGAGGCATGGGCCGGCACGAAGTCCGCCTGGTAGAACCGCAGGATCGAACTCATCCACACCGTCCGCGCCGCATGGTCCACGCGCAGATTGCGTGACTCGGCGAAGAATCGGCGCGCCTCACTGTCCAGTTCGGCGTCAAGGCGTTCGGCAGTGAAAGGCACTTGAGGCAACCGCGGACAGGACACTGCGCTGCAGTTCAGCGCGAAGTGCACGCGCGGATCGCCCAATGGACGGATCACGTCGTTCTCGAAGGCGTAGAGCGACCGGCGCTGGCCACCGATCATGTGCTCGCGCAGCACGAAGAATCGGACCTTGTTGAAGCCGGCGTGGGTCGCCGGAATCCCGCTCTCCAATACGTTGTACATGGAGAGCGCGTTATACGCGTTCACGTAGTGGGCAAGGCGCGGCGCCCCCGACTCGAAGCGCTCGGCTGGCGTCGCGGCCACGAACGCGACATAGCGGTCGATTTCCTCGCGATCGGCCGCCAATCCGGCAAAATCCACACGCCCCCGGTCGTCGACGAACCGCCTGAGCACGCGCCCCCAATCCGCGAGCGCTGCGGCGGGGTCCATGTCGCGTGCGACGCGCGGCGCCGGCACCAGAGTTGCGCACCCGCCGAGCAGGGCGGCCGCGAACAGGACAGTGCGAATCACCAGCCTCATTCGGCCATCACCCGGACTTGCCCGCTCCTGGCCACCAATGCCCGGGCACGCGCACGACCCTTCAGGAACTTGATCGGGTAGACGCGTTCTGCCGCCGTCGTAGAGGACACGCCGCGCCGCGCGGCGGGGTCCCACGGCGTACCGTCCGGCAACGACCGCGGTGCCAGCAGGATCTCGTCGCGCCGAGCGTTGAACTGACACATCGGCATCAGGCCCTGCGGGGTGGCCGCCATGAAGACGCAGGTGTCCAACCGGGCCGGGTCGAGGTCCGCGGCGTCCATGAAACTGTGCACCAGGAACGTGAGTTTCCCTGCCGGTCCGCGTCCGGGCAGCAGGCCGCCACGCAATTGCCAGACGGCCCTGAGCGCCCAGCGCAGCGATCGAAACGCCAGGTCCGGTTCGCGCAATGCCGCAAGAGCGAACGCAAACCCGGTCGCGATCGGACGCGAGCGGTCCGCCACCAGGCCTGCCGTCCGCTGCAGAACCTCAGTCGCCAGCGCGCGGTCGGAAAGCAGATCGACGCAGCGTCCGCCGGCCACCACGGCCATCGCCGTGCGGTTGCACGACGGGTGTCCCGCGAGCAGCGTGTCGAACGACAACGCCACCCCGGTTCCGCGCTGGATCGCATCGATGAGCGCAGCCGCCGTCGCCCCGGTACCGCGTTCGCGCACGATCCCGCGGCCGGTGTCGGCCCCGAGCTGGAACGATGCGAACCGCACCAGGTCGGCATGGCGCACGAAGAAGCGCACCAGGTCGGGCACCTCGTGCAGGTTGCCGTCGAAGACCGTGGTATTGAAGAACACGGGCAGCCCCAACCCGCGGGCCCGGTCGATGTACTCGGCCCGCAGCGCGTTGAGGGCCGTTTCGGAGGCGTACCCCTTGCGCCGCTGGGTCAGATCCACATGGAACACCACGTCGGTGAGACCGGCTTGCGCCAGCGCCGCGAGCAGCTCGCGCCTGGCGAGTATGCCGTTGGTGAGCAGCGACGAACGCATGCCGTGCATCCGGATGCGTTGCACGACGGCGATGAGATCGGCCTTCGAGCGCAAGGTCGGGTCGCCGCCCGAGATCTGCACATCCGTCAGCGGGCCGTAGGTCGTCGCGATCTCGTCCACGCGATGCAGCAATTCCGCCAGTGGTGGATCGCGTGTCGCTTCTGCGTGTTCGGAGAGGTAGCACAGCGTGCAATCGAGATTGCAGCGCTGCGTCACTTCGAGCGACACGCAGCCGATGGCCCAGCGCCGCGTCGCCGTCTGGCCGGCCGTCCAGAGGTCGTGACGCACCAGGGCATCGCGCAGGTGCCCGGTGCTGGGTGGGGGGATTGCCAAGGGCGGTCTCCGGCGACCGCAGGGCGGGGTCGCGTTCCGCAGGTCCCCCACCGCTGCCGGATGGCGGGACCAGCCGCTTGTACGAAGCGGTACCGGCATTCGGATGCAGGCCGGCGCCGCGGCGCCGCAGCAATCAGCGGCGCGGCATCGCTTCGAGTACGGCGATGACTGCCTCCGGGTCCTGGCGATGGCGGTAGTCGACCTCCACGTGGGCCAGCACCACGCGACCGTCGGGCGCCAGCACGAAAGTGGCCGGTATCGGCAGCATCCAGTCGTCGTCGCCGTTGAAGTGCGGGAGCAGGATGTCGCGCTGCCGGTAGAACGCCTGCAGTTCGTCCGGTAGCTTGAAGGCGAGACCGTAGGATCGGGCAGTCACCGAACCCGCGTCGCTCAACACGTCGAATTCGAGTGCGAGCTTCTGCGCCGTGTCGAGAGACGCATCCGGCGTCTGGGGCGAAATGGCGATGAGAGCGGCGCCGGCGGCGCGAATGCGCGGCAACAAGCCCTGATACGCCCGCAACGTGAGGTTGCAGTAGGGACACCAGGCGCCCCGATAGAAGACGAGGACGACGGGTCCTCGCGCGCGGCGCTCGGCGAGCGCGACCAGAGCGCCGTGCACATCCGGTATCGAAAAGTCTGGCGCGACCGCGCCCAACGCGGGCGCCAGCGCTCCGCTTCGCTGGCGACGCAGGCCCTCCAGGAATGCCTCCACGCGCTCGACCGCTCCGGGACCGGCGGTGGCGACGAACTTCGCTCGTTGCGCTTCCAACGCCTCCGACAACGTCGGCGGGATGACCCGATCGTCCATGCGTTCACTTCCTTTCCGTTGCTGATCGAGCGCATGGCCGGTACGGCAGACGCTTTCCATTCCTGCAGTGTACCGCCCCAGACCTGCGACGGCGTTGCGCCCTATGGCATACTTCGCCGCTCGAAAAAAGTCCGCACGAGGGGATCGTCTTGGGAGGCAGGCTCGCAGGCAAGACCGCGTTCGTCACCGCGGCGGCGCAGGGGATCGGACGCGCCGTGGCGCTCGCTTTCGCGCGCGAAGGCGCCAAGGTCTGGGCAACCGACCTGAACGAAGCGAAGCTCGCGGAGTTGAAGGGCACACCCGGTGTCGAGGTGCGCAAGCTCGACGTGCTGAAGGATGCCGACATCGTCGCCGTCGCGAGGGAAGTGGGCACGCCGGACATCCTGTTCAACTGCGCCGGCTTCGTGCACCACGGCACGATTGAGGAGTGCGCCGACAAGGACTGGGATTTCTCGATGAATCTCAACGTCCGCAGCCACTACGTGGTGATTCGCACTTTCCTGCCCGGCATGCTGGCCGCGGGGAAGGGTTCCATCATCAACGTCGCCTCGGTTGCCGGCAGCATCAAGGGCATCGCCAACCGCTTCGTCTACGGCACGTCGAAGGCTGCGGTCATCGGCATGACCAAGGCGCTAGCCATGGATTACGTGAAGCGCGGGATCCGCGTAAATGCCATCTGCCCGGGCACGGTCGACACGCCGTCGCTCGGAGACCGCATCAATGCCTTCGACGATCCCGAACAGGCACGCAAGGATTTCATCGCGCGCCAGCCGATGGGGCGTCTCGCCACGCCCGACGAGATGACCGGCCTCGCCGTCTACCTCGCCTCGGACGAGTCGATCTTCATGACCGGCCAGGCAGTGATCTGCGACGGCGGCATCACCATCTGATTCTGGGTCCGCACATTCGACGAAAAGCAGGATCGTTCCTGCAATTGATTGGGGAGACAGCAACATGAAACTGGTTCGATTCGGCGATGCCGGGCAGGAAAAACCGGGCGTACTCGACGCAAGCGGAGCCATCCGCGACCTGTCGGGCGTCATCCGTGACGTCGACGGCAGTACGCTGTCGGACGCCTCGCTCGCGAAATTGCGTGCGCTCAATCTCGAGTCGCTGCCCAAGGTGTCGGGCACGCCCCGCTTCGGGCCGCCGGTGGCGAACGTCGGCAAGTTCGTCGCGATCGGACTCAACTACTCCGACCACGCCAAGGAATCGAACATGCCGATTCCGAAGGAACCGGTGGTGTTCAGCAAGGCCACTTCCTGCATCAGTGGCCCGAACGACACGGTGGTCCTGCCGCGCGGTTCGGTGAAGGGCGACTGGGAAGTGGAACTCGCCTTCGTGATGGGCAAGACCGCGAAGAATGTGTCGGAAGCCGACGCGCTCGACTACGTCGCCGGCTACATGATCTGCAACGACGTCTCCGAGCGCGAGTGGCAGCTCGAGCGCGGCCAGACCTGGGACAAGGGCAAGGGCTTCGACACCTTCGGCCCCATCGGCCCCTGGCTGGTGACGCGCGACGAGATCGGCGACCCGCAGAACCTCGCCATGTGGCTCGACGTGAACGGTCAGCGCGTGCAGACCGGTTCGACCAAGACCATGATCTTCAACGTACGGCAGCTGATCGCCTACGTGAGCTTCATCTACACGTTGAAGCCGGGCGACATCATCACCACGGGTACCCCGCCCGGCGTGGGCATGGGGATGAAGCCGAATCCGCAGTTTCTGAAGGCGGGGGATGTGATGCGGGTAGGGATCGACGGGTTGGGAGAGCAGCGGCAGGAGGTTGTGGGGGGTTGAACCCGTAGGGGGGGCTCACGCCCAGCGAAGCTGGGCCGCACGAGCCCTCCCGCCAAACCAGCAGGATCGTCGCCAGTCCAAGGAGCATCCGGCCTGTCTGTCTGCCCCAGGACGTCCCCATGCGCATCGGCGTTCCTAAGGAAGTCAAGAACCACGAGTACCGGGTCGCTCTGACTCCGGCGGGTGCATCCGTGCTCACCGGGCGCGGCCACCAAGTGCTCGTGCAGACTCAAGCCGGAGTCCGCATCGGTTTTTCCGACGAAGCCTACGCTGCGGCAGGCGCGAAGATCGTGGCGTCCGCAGGCGAGGCCTGGGGTTGCGAGCTGGTGGTGAAGGTGAAGGAGCCGCAGCCCGCAGAGCTGGGGTTCTTCCGTGAGGACCTCGTCCTCTTTACCTACCTGCACCTCATCACCTGCCCCGACGTGACCGAAGGGATGTTGTCGGCCAACGCAGTGGGCATCGCCTACGAAACCGTGACCGATGGGCGCGGCGGCCTGCCCTTGCTCATCCCGATGTCGGAGATCGCCGGCCGCCTCTCGATCCAGATGGGGGCATGGGCGCTCATGCTGCCGCAGGGCGGCAGCGGTGTTCTGCTCGCGGGCATACCGGGCGTACCGCCGGGCAAGGTCGTGATTCTGGGCGGCGGGACGGTCGGCACCCACGCCGCCCGTGCAGCAGTGGGGCTCGGTGCCGACGTCACGCTCTTCGACGTGAGCCTGCCGCGACTGCGACAACTCGAGGACATCTTCGGCCCGAGCCTCAAGACCTGTTACGCCGAGCCTGACGCGATCGGTCGGCACGTCGCCGATGCCGACCTCGTCATCGGCGCCGTCCTGGTGCCCGGCAAGCATTCACCCAAGCTCGTCACCCGCAACATGCTGAGGGCGATGCGACCCGGTTCGGTGTTCGTCGATGTGGGCATCGACCAGGGTGGTTGCGCAGAAACGTCACGCCCCACGTCGCATGCGGAGCCGATCTACGTCGAGGAGGGGGTGTTGCACTATTGCGTGCCGAACATGCCCGGCGCCGTCGCCCGCACGTCCACGCTTGCACTGACGCAGGCGACCTTGCCATATATCGCGAAGCTGGCGGATCTCGGCTGGCGCCGAGCGCTTCTCGAGGATCCGGGATTGCGCAACGGACTGCAGGTAGCGGCGCGCGGCATCACGTATCGCGCGCTGGCCGAAGACCTCCGTGTTCCCTTTGTCGAGCCGGATTCACTGCTGAAACCTCGGTAGTATCGGCCAGCGGGAACCCGCCGCGCACCCCGGATGTCGGAGGCTGCGGTCGTCGCCAAGCTCCCGCCAACGCTCCATCGGAGAACCCATGCGTTCGTTCATCGCCACCGGCGCACTCGTCGCCACGGCATTCACCGCCTTCGCGCAGGAGCCCCCGCGCCAGGACCTCACGCCAGTCCCTGTCGTGCGCAGTTTCAATCTGGTCGGCATTGGCGCCGGGGTGTACCCGGCGTTTTCCGGCTCGGAGAACTTCCGAGGGCTCGTGCTGCCGATCGTGCGCGCGTCGTATCGGGACAAGGCATTCATCAACGCGCTGCAGGCCGGTCTGTGGTTGTTCGACAGCGAAGACAACGCGATCCGCGTCGGGCTCGCCATCGAACCGCGCTTCGGTTGGGAAGCACGGGACGGGACGCGCGTGGAAGGCATGGAGCGCCGCGAGTTCTCCCTGGAAGCCGGCCCGAACGTGCAGGTCCGAACGCCCGTCGGTGTCTTCAATGCCAACGTCTACCAGGACATCACCGGTGCCAGCAACGGGCAGACGGCACAACTGCAGTTCATCCGGCCACTGGTGCGACTGCAGGGTGGCGGGGGCCTGCGCTTGAACGGGGTCGTGGGCGCGCAATGGTTTGCGGGGAAGACGAACGACTACTACTTCGGCGTGCGGCCCGTCGAAGCGACCCCATCGAGACCGGCGTACACCGCCGGTGCGACCACCAATCTCCAGCTCGGGGTCAACGGCCTATACCTGCTCGGCAGCGGTTCGCTGCTGTTCGGCGTGATCGGCAACTGGCTGGGCGATGCCGCCGCGGAGAGTCCGATCGTCGAAACGCGGTTTCAGCCGATCGCATACCTCGGCTACGGCGTGAACTTCTGACGCTTCAGATGTCGTAGCCCTTGTCCTTCATGCACATCATGTAAATGTGCCGGTTGGGCGTCATGCCCCAGCCGATGGTGCTCCCTGCCATCATCCTTTGATGGCAGGCGAGGTGGGCCGCGCGATAGTTCGGATCTTTCGTTGGCGTCGCCTTGGGTTCGCCGCCACTGGCACACCCGCCGATGAGAACGACCAGCAGCATCGTCGGAACTCTGTTCATCGAGTACTCCTGCGAGGTTCCATCCTTGGACTGGCAGCGACGACCGCGGTTCACGGCGGGCTCACCATCACGCCCGCCCGCTGGAGCGCCGCGCGCAGAACGCCAGCCATGGCCGCCGCACCGGGCGTGTCGCCATGGACGCAGATTGTCTCCGCGCGCAGCGCCACCGTCTCGCCATCGATGCTGCGGACCGTCGAGGTCGTGATCATGTCGAGCGCACGGGCAACCGCGAGAGCCGCGTCCTCGATCACAGCGCCCGGCTGCGAACGCGGCACCAGCGTGCCGTCATTCCGGTAGGCACGATCGGCAAAGGCTTCGCTCGCTACGCGCAGGCCTGCCGATTCACCCGCGCTCACGAGCGCGCTGCCGGCGAGACCGACCAGCAGCAGGCTCGCATCGAATTCACGCACCGCTGCGGCGATGGCTTTGGCCAGGTTCGGATCGCGCGCTGCCATGTTGTACAAGGCCCCATGCGGCTTCACGTGCTTCAACCGGGCCCCCGCCGCACCTGTGATCGCCGCGAGCGTTTCGATCTGGCGCAGCACGAGCGCGCGAGCTGCCTCGGGCGAAACGGTCATGTCGCGGCGACCGAAGCCTTCCCGATCGTCGAAGGACGGATGCGCGCCGATAGCCACACCACGCGCGAGACACAGGTCCACCGTGTCGGCCATGGTCCGCGCGTCCCCGGCGTGCAGACCGCACGCGATGTTCGCCGATGTCACGATGTCGAGCAGCGCTGCGTCGTCGCCCATGCCTTCGCCCACATCGGCGTTGAGATCCACTCGCAGCGTCATCGCAACCGTACTGCCAGCGCCTGGCGGACGAGTTCCAGTTGCTGCTCGCGCGCGATGGCGGCGGCGTAGCTTTCCTCCTGAGTCGCCAGCTTGAAGCGCAAGGTGTCGCCCGGCGCAAGCTGAGCCACCACGGGCAGATCGACGCCAATCACCACGGCGATCACCGGGTAGCCGCCGGTCGTCTGGTGATCGGCCATGAGGATGATGGGTTGCCCGCCCGGTGGCACCTGCACCGCCCCCGTGACCATGCCCTCGGACAGCACGTCATGACTGCGGCGTGCATCAAGCGCCGGTCCCGAGAGACGATACCCCATGCGGTCCGAATCGTTGCCCACCCGATACTCCGCCGCGACCAGTTGCTCGCGCATCGCCACGGGAAAGTTCTGCCAGTGGCGTCCGGGCAGGATGCGCAATGGTTGCGGCACCACGCGATAGGGCATCTTGTGACGGCTCACCGACCAGTTCGGATAGGCGAAGCGTCCTTGCTTGTGCGCCAGCAGGCCCACCCAGCGCGCGGTGTGCGCTTCCTCGGGGGAGCGCAGCGGGAGCACGTCGCCCTTGCGCAACGCACGACCGCTGAATCCGCCATAGGCCCCTCGCACCGCGGTGGCCCGGCTGCCCATCACCATCGGCACGTCGAATCCTGCCGCGACTGCCAGGTAGGCGCGACAGCCGATCTGCGGACGACCGAACAGCAGGCGCACTCCGGCGCGCACGCGCACCGGCCGCCACATGGGCAGCGGCTCGCCGTCGATCATCGGTGCCATGTTCGCGCCGCACACGGCGATCACGGCGTCCTCCTGGAAATGCAGCCGCGGCCCGCTCAATGAAATCTCGAGGGTCGCCTCGTCTTCCGCATTGCCGACCAGCAGATTGGCCATGCGATGCGAGGTTTCGTCCATGGCACCGTTGACCGGCACACCCAGGTGCTGCAGCCCCGTGCGCCCGAGATCCTGCACGGTCGAGAGCAGGCCGGGATGTTCTACCTGGATGCCCATGGAAGCCGCACCGGGTCAGCGCTTGTTGCTCAGCGCCTGAAAATCGCGCGGACCGATCGCGAGGAAGCGAACGCGATCGCCGGGTTCGATCACGGCGTGAGCTTGTTCGTTGAATCGGAACAGCACGATGGGTGTGCGTCCGATCAGATTCCAGCCACCGGGCGTTTCGAACGGATAGACCCCTGTCTGGTCTCCGCCGATGCCCACACTGCCAGCCGGCACGCGCTTGCGCGGACTCTCCAGCCGCGGCGTCACGAGCCGGCGATCCAGCCCACCGAGATAGGCAAAGCCCGGCAGGAATCCGAGCGTGTACACGTAGTACTCGGTGCCGCTGTGTAACTGCACCACGTCCTCTTCCGACAATCCGCTGCGTTGCGCGACCACTGCGAGGTCCTCGCCGTACTCACCGCCGTAGCAGACCGGGATCTCGACCGTCCGCGCCTTGCGCTTCGGCAGGTCCGGCGCTTTGGCGAGCGCATGCTGCAAGGCATCGCGCATCGCGGTGACCGGATCGGCCGTGCGGTGGTGGGCCGCCACCAGCAGCGGATCGAAATGCACGGTGAGCGCGGCGAAGGCAGGCACGACGTCCGTCATGCCCGGCAGAGGATGGGCGAGCAGATGCTCCGCCGCAGCGCGCACCCGCGCATTGATGGGCACGCTGAGCGCACGGCCGTATTCCGCCACCAGCGCTCTGTCGCCCATCGCGTAGAGCTGGGGCGTGTTCGCTGCCGCTTCAGCCATCAGGCGAGTTTGCTGAAGATACGGGCGTAGTAGCGCGGCTCCACGGCCAGTCCACGCCGGGAACCAGGGCGCGATTCCGCCAGTGCGAGTGAGAGCGCCTGCAGCTTGCGCATTGCTCGGGCACGGGCTACATCGTCACGCGCCCCTTCGACCTCCGTTGCGACAGCACGCAGGTGTCGCAATGCCTCCACCTCGGGGGGTACGAACCCCGCGTTCTTCAGCACGCGCCACGCGACGCGCAGGTCCTCGGGAACGAGGGGATCGCATTCGAGATCGATCGGCCGGCCGGCTCCCGGCAGGTGCTCGAACTCGCCGCGCGCCCGGGCCTCTTCGATCCTGTGCTCGACCAGTTGCTCGAACATCAGCTCGCGTAACCCGGATCGATGCGGTCGAGCTTGCGCAGCAGGCCGGGCCAGACGAGTTGCCCACCCAGTCCGCGGGTGGCGGTGCTGCGAACCTCGACGGCGCTGTCCACGATCGACTGCGGCACCGGGATCAGTTCTGCGCCGTTGCCCTGCGCCGCGATCTGGATCTCGCAAGCGCGCTGCAGCGTATACATGGACAAGAACGCGTCGGGGATGGTCGCGCCGACGGTGAGCAGACCGTGATTGCGCAGGATGAGGTAAGTGCGATCGCCGAGATCGCGCACCAGGCGCGGCTTCTCGTCATCGTTCAGCGCCACGCCTTCGTAGTCGTGGTACGCGATCGAAGACAACGGAAAGATCGATTGCTGGGAGATCGGCAACAGCCCGTTCTTCTGCGCCGACACTGCGATGCCGGCTGCCGTGTGCGTGTGCAGGACGCATTGCGCGTCTTCCCGCGCGGCGTGGATGGCGCTGTGGATCACGAAGCCGGCCGGATTGACCGCGAAGGGCGTGTCCATCACCGCGTTGCCTTGAAGGTCGATCTTGACCAGGCTCGAAGCCGTGATCTCCTCGAACAGCGCGCCGTACGGATTGATGAGGAAATGGTGCTCAGGCCCCGGTATCCGTGCGGAGACGTGCGTGAACACGAGATCATCCCACCGGTTAAGCGCGATCAACCGGTAGGCCGCGGCGAGATCGACACGCAGCCGCCATTCTTCGGCGCTCACACGCCGCCGGACGTCGAGCGCCTTCGCTTCAGCCATCAGGTCCATGCCGCTGTCCTCCAGGGGAGCTGGAGGGCAATGATACCGCTCCCCTCCCGGTGCGGGGCCTATACTGACCGCCCCGCAGAACGGAGGTCAACATGAGGAGCATCGCACTACGCACCGCGGCACTGTCGGCCGCGCTCGTCCTGGCATGGCCGGCGCTCGCCGCGCCGTTGCCCAAGGCCACCCCCGAAGAAGTCGGGCTGTCGTCGGCCCGGCTGGAGAAGATCACCGCCACGGTCAAGCAGTGGGTCGACAAGAAGGAGATTCCCGGAGCCGTCACCCTGATCGCGCGCAAGGGCAAACTCGTCTACGCCAATACCCAGGGCATGCGCGACGCCGCGAAGGGCGAAGCGCTGGCCGAGGATTCCATCTTCCGGCTGTACTCCATGACCAAGCCGATCGTGAGCATCGCGGCCATGGCGCTGGTGGAGGATGGCGCCCTCGCGCTGAACGACCCGATCGCGAAGTACCTGCCCGAGTTCAAGGACATGAAGGTCGCCACCGAGGTCTACGATCCGGTGTCGGGCGTGCAGATCTACACCACGGCCCCGGCCAAGAAGCCCATCACGGTGCAGGACCTGTTGCGGCACACCGGCGGCTTTACCTACGGCCCACCGCTGGCGACCCGCACCCAGGTGCAGAAGCTCTACCAGGAAGCCGGCATCTGGTCGCAGAAATGGCTGCTCGCCGATTTCACCAAGGCGCTCGCCAAGATTCCGCTCGTGGCTGAACCGGGCACGCTGTGGGAATACGGCCACAACACCGACGTGCTGGGTCGTGTCGTGGAAGTCGCGGCCGGAAAGACCCTGGACGTCGTGCTCGCGGAACGCATCTTCCAGCCTCTGGGCATGACCGACACCGCGTTCTCGCTGCCGGCCGCAAAGGTGGGCCGGCTCGCGCAACCGCAACCGGATCCGTACACCAATCAAACGCCGGAACTGATCGATTTCACCCAGCCGCAGGGCTTCTTCGCCGGTGGCCATGGGCTCGTGGGCACCGCGAACGACTACCTGCATTTCGCGCAGGCGCTGCTCGACGGCGGCACGTTCGACGGCAAGCGCATCATCGGCCCGCGGACCCTCGCGTACGCGGCGTCCGATCACTTGCACACCGGCATCAACAAGGGCTCCTCCTTCCTGCCGGGACCGGGTCACGGATTCGGCCTCGGTTTCGCGGTGCGGCTGGAGCGCGGCATGTCGGCCTGGCCCGGATCTCCGGGCGACTACTACTGGGGCGGCTACGCCGGAACCGCGTTCTGGATCGATCCGAAGGAGCAGCTGGTGGTGGTGTTCATGACCACCGAGCCGACCCGCCGGCTGCACTACCGGATCACGCTGCGCGACCTCATCTACGGCGCGATCGTCGAGTGATTCGATTCGTTGCCCTGCTGTTCCTCGCCCCGGCGCTCGCCTGGGCGGGGGTCGAGGCGAGCGACGAGGCGGTGCTGCTCGTCGCTCACCCGCGCATGGACGATCCGAATTTCTCGCAGACCGTCGTGCTGGTCGCGTTTCCGCAGGACAGCGGCCCGATGGGCGTGGTGCTCAACCGCCCCATCGGGGCGACGCTGGGTGAGTTGTTCGAGGAAGATGAAGCCGTTCGCGGGCGTCAGGACGCGGTCCATGCCGGCGGGCCGGTCCAGCCGGATGGCCTGCTCTTCGTATTCCGCGCCGCGGAACATCCGGTGAAGGCCTTGCCGGTCATCGACGACATCTACCTGTCCGCCGACGGCAAGCTGTTCGACGTGCTGGTGCGCAAGACCGACGATGCCGCGAACCAGCGGTACTACGCCGGCTATGCCGGATGGGCCGAGGGACAACTCGACGCCGAGGTCGAGCGCGGCGACTGGTACGTGCTGCCGATGGACGTGGACGTGCTCTACGCCATGCCCGAAGAGTCGATGTGGGAAACCTTGCTCACGCGCGCGACTTCGAAGTTCGCGGCGTCGGCGCCGGCCATGTCAACGGTACTCCCCCAACTTTCGAGATAGATGAGGCCGCAGCGGTGCCGCCGAACGGGCGTGCGCACGGTCCTGTCGCGCTGTGCCGTGGCGATCATCGGCGCCGCAGCAGCGAGCGTCAGCGGCGGGAGTGACGCAGGGGACCGCGAGGCCACAGCCCGCGGACGACTGTTGTTCCAGCAGCGCTGGTACGTCGCGCCATCGAGCCTCGGACCCTGGGGGCGAGGGCCCACGTCGAACGCGGAAGCCTGCTCGGATTGCCATGCCGGTTCAGGGCGTGGCGCTCCGCCGGAGGTGCCGCACGAACCCATGACGAAGATGGTGCTGCGCCTGTCGATACCGGGCGCTGCGCCCGATGGCGCGCCGCAGCCGCATCCCGTGTACGGCCTGCAGTTGCAGCAGCAGGGTACCCTCGGCGTGGTGCCGGCCGAAGGGTCCGCAACCATCGACTGGATCGAAGTGCCGGTGACCCTGGACGACGGAGCGGTCGTTCGACTGCGCCGCCCGACCATCCGCGTCGAGGCGCTCGCTCTCGGCGACCTCGGGCGCGACGTATTCATGTCTGCGCGTATCGCACCACCGCTCGCCGGGCTCGGCCACCTCGAGGCGATACCGGCCGCAGCGCTGCATGCGCTTGCCGCGCGCGATGTGGGCGACGGCATTCGCGGGCGCGTGAATCGCATACACGGCGGGTACACGGTCGGCCGCTTCGGGCACAAGGCGAACGTCGCTTCATTGCGTGAGCAGGTCGCGATCGCGCTGCACGAAGACCTCGGACTCACCTCCGAACTGTTCCCTGAACAGAATTGCCCGCATATCCAGTTCGACTGCGCACGGCAACCGCCGGGACGGCGGCCCGAGGTGGGCAACGACCAGTTGGACGACCTGGTCGCATTCTTGCGCGCCGAGCCGCCGCCGGAACGGGAGGTGGAAGACCATGCAACGATCCGGCTGGGCGCCACGTTGTTCCGCACGATGAACTGCGTCGGTTGTCACGTACCGCGAATCACCCCTGACGCGCCTGAGGCCTACACCGATCTGCTGCTGCACGACCTCGGAGACGGGCTCGCCGACGGTCGGCCGGAGTTTGAAGCTGGTCCGCGCGACTGGCGCACGGCACCGCTTTGGGGTGCCGGTGCAGCAGCCGCAGCGGGCGCACGGTTTCTGCACGACGGGCGCGCGCGCTCGCTGGAAGAGGCGATACTCTGGCACGGCGGCGAAGCCGGCGACGCGCGGGCGCGCTACGTCGGGTTGCCGCAGTCGAGCCGCTCTGCTCTCATACGATTCCTGTCTACGCTCTGAAGATCCCGACCGCGATGTCGTTGTCGACGTTTGCGCGCAACGCCTGTGTTGCCGCACTGGCGCTGCTGGCGAGCACGGCGGCGCTGGCCCAGACCCGCGACTTCACGCAGATCGACTCCGAGCGGATCATCGACTGGTACTACGCCACCACGTTCGGTACCGGCGTCTACAGCATCGGCGACCGGACGGTGTTCGTGGCACGCCTGCCGTTCGGCTACCGGTTGCGCGAGAGCGATGCGGAGCGCTGGGGAGTGCGGCTGAAGTTCCCGGTCTCCGTGGGCGTCTACAACGTACCCAACCAGTTCGACGACATCCTCGAGCGCACGAACTTCGGGGCAGTGTCGGTGCTGCCCGGCATCGAGTTCGAGCGGCAAGTCACATCGCAGTGGATCATCCGGCCGACGGCTTCCTTCGGTTACGGGCGCGACATGGGCAGTTCGGTGAGTTCGCGCATCTGGGAGGTGGGGATACGCAGCCTGTACACCGTGCCGTTGCGCGATCTCGACTTCGTGCTCGGCAACGCCTTGCTCTACGCCGGCAGCAATGCGACCACGGGCACGACCCAGAACCTCGGCATCTTCTCGACCGGGCTCAACTTCATCATTCCTACCGGCAAGGAACTGATGGGCCGCCCGACGAACGTGGGAATCCATTTCATCTACTACGCCTACTTCAATCGGCTCGATTTCTTCCTGGACGCCAACGACCGGCGCGAAGTGAATCAGCAGTACGAACTCGCCATGACGCTGGGGGCATCGAAGCCGTTCGATCTGTTCGGCTTCAGCGTCGATCGCATCGGCGTGGGGTTCCGGATCGGCGACGACTTCTTCGCCATTCGGCTTCTGACGGGGTTTCTGTACTGAAGCGCACGGACGCCCAGTGCGACGAGCCCGTTCGACCAGCGCCCCTCAGAATCGCATCGGCCTATTGACTTGTCATAGCTGAAGCTCATACTGAACTTCACGAACTGAGAAGTTCAGGCTGGCCTCCCGATGCGGCTGACCCTCACGGAAATTTGCCCACAATCAACGATTTGGGGTGGCTGTCATGGAACAGCTCTTGAGATCCTGCAGTGTCGGTGTGCTTCTGGGGCTCGCGGTTGCCACTGGCGGGGCGAATGCGGCGTCGCATCCATTTGGCAACATCATGCCGGCCGACATACCGGGGGACTTGGTGGTGCTGACCCTCGATTCCGGCCTCGATACGATCTTCGAAGGCGGCGTGACCTTCGCGGACGAGTACTCCTTCGACCTGGTGGACGCCGGCACGCCTGGTCTGACGGTCAGCGTCCTGTTCGAAGTCGACAACGCGTTCGATGCCCAGTCGGCCATTCCGCTCACGGTCAAGCTCTACAGGCGCGACTCAGGCGGCGATACCCTGCTCGCGTCAGAGACGGGCCAGACCGTCACCTTCACTCGCCTGCTGGCCCCCAGTCTGACAGCAGAGCAGCAGTATCTGCTGACCATCACCGGTACGGCGCCGCCCGAACTCACCGCGGGATATTTCGGCACCTTGACTGTCGTGGCCGTGCCTGAGCCGTCATCCGTGGCCCTGCTGCTGGCCGGCCTCGCTCTGGTGGCGACCGCGTTCCGGTCGACACGCCGCCCGCGACGGCTGGCGCTCCAGTCCCGCTGACCTGCCGCAGCGCAACATCCGCACGGGTTGCCACGTCCTCGCCCCGGACGTAGCATCGCGGAACAACAAGAAGTCGTGGAATCAATGCGTGACTCACGAATGCGTGGAGGAGGTCACCATGTGCTTCGAATTCGAATGGTTGTACTGGGCGCAGCTCGCTCAGGAGCGGGAGCGCGAGGAGAACGAAAAGGCCAGGCAGACGCGTGAGACGGTTCCGCAACCGGCTCCGACGCGCGAACAGCAGGAACGACCGGTTCCCGCCCACGCCTGACCTTCAATCCGACCGCCGCGCGCAAAGCCCCGCTCTGGCGGGGCTTTTTTGTTGGGCCCATCGGATGGTTCGTTTGATTCACAGACGCGATGCGAGGCATCACGGAACGAGGTAGGCCCCATGAAATCACGATCTCGTCACCTCAACCGCTTTGCCACCACGGTCTTGGCGGCAGGACTCCTCGGCATGCACAGCGCCCATGCGCAACACTATGCCGTTGCCGACATCGTGTATGTCCCTGTCCCGGTGTACGGCTACGTATACCCCACTCCGCTCGCGTCGCATTGCTATCCGTACTGCGCAGTGGCCATTCGCAATCGCACCCTGGAACGGCGTCAGCAACGACTGGAAGCCCTGCGGGCCGAAGCGCCCGCCACAACCGAGGCGTTCGGGCCGATCAGCGTGACCAGGCCGGGGGTGCCCAGGGCCGGGTCCGACGAAGAACTCCTGCCCGCATACCGCTCGGCCGGCAAGGTGCGTCCCGAGTACGACGGCAGCGGCAAGTACACCGGACCCTATGCCGAACTCGAGGTGAGCACCGCGCCGCCCGCCGAGGCGAATCCCGGAACGCCCAGTGCGTCGGAAGCGGCGCCGCCACCTGCGAAACGCCGCGCACAGCCGATGCTGCCCTGCCCCGGGGCCGCGCGGGAGTGTTGAAGGCGCGCTTCGCCGCCGACCGGCAGTGAAGCTCATCACGTGGAACGTCCAGTGGTGCCGCGGCACCGACAGTCGGGTCGACCCTGAACGCATCGGCCGGAGCGCACAGGCCCTGGCCGACTTCGACGTGCTATGTCTGCAGGAAATCGCCATCGGCTTCACCGGGTTGGGCGGCAGCAGCGGCGAAGATCAGATGGCTGCGCTCGCAACCGCGCTGCCGGATTGGCATGGGCACTTCGCACCCGCGACCGATCTTGCCGATGGTCGCGGCGGACGCCGGCAGTTCGGGAACGCGATCTTCTGCCGGTTGCCGGTGCTGCAGGTGTACCGGCACACGCTGCCGTGGCCAGCAGACCCGTCGGTACCGAGCATGGCGCGGGTCGCTCTCGAACTGGTCGTTCAGGCGACATTCGGGCCGGTGCGCGTCGTTTCGACCCATCTCGAGTACTACTCGCAGACGATCCGGGCAGCGCAGATCGAAGGTCTGCGCCGCCTGCATCAGGAAGCATGCGCCCACGCACGTGCGCCGCGACCTTCCGGGGACCCCGGGGAACCGTTCGACGCCCTGCCGCGGCCGCGCTCGGCGCTGATCTGCGGCGACTTCAATTGCGCGCCGGACGGCCCCGAGCACACGCGCATGACCGCACCCTTCGGTGGCGATCCGCCGTCGTTCGTGGACGCCTGGGAAGTCCTGCATCCGGACCGGCCGCAGCCACCCACCGTCGGCGTGCACATGGACAACCTGCCGCGCGCGACCTTCGATTTCGTGTTCGCGACCGAAGATCTGGGCCCTCGCCTGAAGACCATCGCGATCGATGGTGACGTGCAGGCGTCGGATCACCAGCCGATCCTCCTCGAACTGGACGGCTGAGGTACCTTCCCCCCGACGAGCCTGCGGCGCTTCAGGTGGAGAGCAGGATCTCCCGCAGCACGCCGCGCGCCTCCAGCTCCACTTCCACGCCCGTGATCGGCGGCCGCCCGAAGTGCCACCGCACGCCACGCCGGGCCGGCTCTTCGATGGCGGGCATCAGTACCTGGGACAGGACTGTGTCCGAGGTCTCGGCGAGGTAGACCTCCACCTGCGAGGCGTCGCGGAACGTGAGGCCCAGCTCGCGCAGGCGATTCGTGACAGCGCGGATGACGAAGGTCATCTTCTCGCGCATGCCGGCCACGGTCGTGTCGCCGGCCGCCACGGGACCGCCCGGCCCGATCTCGGTAATGCCGGACATCACGAAGGTGGTGATCGGCGCGCCGGAACGTACGGCGTAGGAGAAACCGTGCAACGACGGCACCTCCGGTGGCTCCACCGCCGGCGCCACGTTGGTGCGCGACACCGGATTGCGTCCGTCCACCAGCAACCCCCATTCGATGAGACGTTGCACATACGGTTGGTTGAAGGCGCGAAACTCCTCCATCGACAGCTGGCGCGGCAGGCGGAGCTCCATGCCGCAGAGCGCACGCATCGGTCGGCCCAGCACCCCGAGATGACGTTCGATCAGTGCGTAGCCTTGCTCCAGCGGCAACCAGGGCCGGAGCACGGCATGCACGATCTCGAAGCCTTCGCGGGCCACCGCGCCACCGGCGAACACCTGGCTGCCCGGCAGGAACCGGAACCCGCCCTCGGGCTGTTCGATCAGCGGCGCGCTCTGTGCCCGCGCCGACGGCATGGCCGTGACCGCGGCGCTGGCGAGTGCCGCCTGCAACAGCCTGCGTCGCACCCCATCCGGGGCTCGTCGATCATTTGCTCTCATGGATGGCCTCCGCTACCCTCCGCGGCTCACTTTTTCCGCCCCGCATCGTAGCGCACCGTACGCGTCACGACAGCGCGCGCCGTTCGGACCATGTCCGCCTCCCCCGCTTCCCGCCCGTCGCGCGTTCCGGCCGTGCGCATCGACGCCCACGGCCACCGTCATGTCGACCTGAATGCCGTGGCCGGCCTCGCGTTGCCGCTGATGCTTAACAGCGCGGTGCAACTGATCCTCAACCTGACCGACACGTGGTTCATCGGCCGCATCTCGACCGAGGCCATGGCGGCGATGGGTGCCACGCACTTCCTCGCGATCGTGTTCCTCTTGGCGCTCGGTGGCGTGGGCCTGTGCGTGCAGACGCTCGTCGCGCAGGCATATGGCGCGCGCTCGAGCCTGCGTGCATCCCGGGGCGTCTGGCTCGGACTTTGGGCCGCGGCGCTGACGACACCGTTGTTCGTCGCTGTCGCGTTCTCCGGCCCATGGCTGTTCGCCCCCTTCGGTCTGCCACCCGACGTCCAGGCGAACGCCGTGGACTACTGGATGCCGCGCCTGCTCGGCGGTCCGCTGGCCGTGGCGCTCTGGGCGCTCTCGGGGTTCTTCAACGGCATCGGCCGCACCCGGGTGACCTTCTTCGTCATGCTCGCAGTGGGTGTGTTGAACGCTGTCCTGAACGAGGTCCTGATCTTCCGATTCGGGATGGGCATCGCCGGGTCAGGCTGGGCAACGACCCTGTCAGTGGCTGCCGGTACCGGACTCGCCGCAATCCTGTTCCTGTCGCGCTCGCTGCAGGACCCCTACCGGACTCGGCTCGCCTGGCGCCCCAGCCGAAAAGGTCTGAGGCGCGTGTTCGCGCTCGGCATCCCGACGGGACTTTTTCCTGCCGTGGACCTGGTCGCGATCTCGCTGTTCCAACTCATGCAGGTCCGGCTCGGCGCCGTGGAGGGTGCGGCGACACAGATCGTCATGATGCTCACCTCGCTTGCCTACATGCCTGCCATCGGGATCGCCATGGCCGGGACGACCCTGGTCGGCCAGTCCATCGGCGCAGGCGACAAACCCTGGGCTGCGCGGCTCGGCAACACCTCGATCGCACTGGTCACGGCCTACATGGGCGCGGTGGGCGTGCTGATCGGCCTCACCGGACCCTGGCTGGTGCCATTCTTCATCGACGCCGGCGACCCGAATGCAACGGCTGTCATCGAACTGGGGCTCAATCTCGTCTGGATCGGCGGCGCCTATCAGCTGTTCGATGGAATCAACCTGGCCAGTGCGTTCTGCCTGCGCGGTGCCGGCGACGTGAGGGTCCCCACCCGTTACCTGATGGTCCTGGCGTGGGGGGTTTTCGTGCCGCTGGCGCACATGTTCTCTTTCGCGCGGGGTGAAGGTTGGGTCGAGTTTCTGCCGCAATTCGGATGGGGTGCCGCGGGCGGTTGGGTGGCTGCGTTGCTGTACATCGTTGCCCTCGGCGTGATGATGGGGCTGCGCTGGCGCTCCGGAGCGTGGCAACATATCAAACTGACGTAGGGCGTCACCGAATGGACCATTTGCGCACGTGGCATTTCGCTTGCGTTGGTGCAGGCGGAGACTCGAAACACTGAAGGGAGGTCGAAGATGGAAACCCAGGTCGTCCAACAACCGCGTGCCCCGATGCGTTCACGTCTGGCTCGAGCGATCCACTCCGATCGCGATTACCGCGAAGCGAAAGCACTCCTCGCCCGCACCATGCGCTCGGCGCGCAGTACCGAGGCCGCGTTGCGTGCCGAAGCCCTGCTGCGCGAGATCGTCGACTACGAGATCCGCGTGGATGCCGAGGATGAAGACACCCTCGATGCCGGCAGCGCCGACATCCAGGAATACGGCGGACCCAAGCGTCGCTGGGTCGATTCCGCCAACGATTGATGCGGCTTGACGGCCGCTTGAGCGGCCGGCCGTATCCGCTCCCGAGGAGCGCCTGCTACGGCGCTCCTTTTTGTTTTGCGCGGCGGCTGGTCAGCCCCCATCCCAACCTTCCCCCGCCTTCGCGTTTGCCGGGGGAGGGCCAGGGTGGGGGCAAGCAGCGATCGCAGAAGCACTTGCCCCCATCTAACCTTCCCCAACTCGACAGGTAAGTGGAGTAACACGATCGAGTCGATCTCCAGGCCCTACGTAGGGTAGCGCCGGCCCAGTTCCGCCACCTGCTCGCCGGTCAGCAGGCGCACCTTCTCGCTGCGCAGCAGCAGGAAGAGCTTCGCGGTCTCCTCCAGCTCCTCGGTGGCGTAGACGGCCGTCTCGAGGTCCGAGCCCGCCACCACGGGCCCGTGATTCGCCAGCAGCACCGCGTGGTGCTTCCCGGCCACTTCGCGCACGGCGTTGGCCAGCGTCGGGTCGCCGGGCGGGAAATAGGGCAGCAGGACGAGCTTGCCCACCCGCATGACGTAGTACGCGGTGATGGGGGGGATCGGCGCTGCCGGATCCAGCCCGTCGATCACCGACACTGCCACCGAGTGCGTGGAATGCAGGTGCACCACTGCCCCCGCGTTCGGCCGCTCCCCGTACATGGACAGGTGCAGGAACGCCTCCTTGGAGGGCTTGTCGCCCGCCACGACATTGCCCTGGAGGTCGAGCTTGGTGATGCGTGCCGGATCGAGGCGACCGAGGCAGGAATTGGTGGGCGTCACCAGGAAGCCGTCGTCGAGCTTCGCCGAGAAATTGCCTGATGAGCCCGGCGTGAGGCCGCGGTCATACAACGAGCGGCCTAGTTCCACCATCTGTTCGCGGAGTTTCGATTCGTTCATGGCGTTCAGCCGTATTTTGCGAACGCTTTGAGAAAGAAATCCGTCGTGCCGAAATTGCCCGACTTGAGTGCCAGTGCCAATCGTGGTTCGCCCAGGCTCGCAGTCCATGGGACTCCCGGATCGATCTCGGCACCGATCTGCAGCCCTTCCACGCCGAGCGCGCTGACCACCGCTCCGGAGGTTTCTCCTCCGGCCACCACGATGCGCCGCGCCCCGCGCGTCACGAGCCCCTTCGCGATCTGAGAGAGCGTGGCTTCGACCATTGCCCCGGCGTGTTCGCGGCCGAGCCTGGACTGCACCGCACTCACCGCCTCGGGCGAGGCCGTGGAATAGATCAGGATCGGCTCCTGACCGAGTTTCGGAGCGGCCCACGCGAGCGCTTCCGCCGCCGCATCCCGGCCCGAAGCAACGGCGACCGGATCGATCTCGAATGCAGCGTGCGTCTGCTTCATCTGCGCGACCTGGGCCTGCGTCGCGGTAGAGCAACTGCCTGAAATCACCACCGCCGGCCCGTCGATCGCCGGCAGCCGTGATTGCTGGCCGCGCGCAAGCAGCCCCTGCTTCACGAAGTTGGCGGGCAGCCCCATGGCCATGCCGGACCCACCGGTCACGAGTGGCATGTCGGCGCAGGCCTCACCGAGTGCGATCAGATGCTCGTCGGTGATCGCATCCAGAATCGCGTGCCGCACACCCTCGCTGCGCAGGCGCTCGAAGTGCGTACGGATCGCACCGACTCCCTGCACGATGGTCGTGTATGGAACCAGACCGACCTTGTGCTTCGTCTGCCGCTGCAGCACGCGCACCAGCGACGGATCGGTCATGGGGGTCAGCGGATGATGACGCATGCCCGATTCGGACAGCAGGACATCGCCCACGAACAGATAGCCCTGGTAGACGGTGCGCTTGTTGGTGGGAAACGCGGGATTCGCCACCGTGAAGCCGGTACCGAGCGCATCGCACAGCACGTCCGCCACGGGTCCGATGTTGCCCTGGTCCGTGGAGTCGAAGGTGGAGCAGTATTTGAAATAGATCTGCCGTGCACCCGCACGCCGCAACCAGTCGAGTGCGGACAGCGACATCGACACCGCTTCGGACGCCGGATTGCTCCGCGATTTGAGCGCCACGATCACGGCATCGGCATCCGGCACCGCCAGGTCCGCGCGCGGTACGCCGAGCAGTTGCACCGCGCGCATGCCGGCCTTCACCAGCGTGTTCGCGAGATCGGTGGCGCCGGTGAAATCGTCGGCGATGCATCCGAGCAGCACGCTCATCGCGTCGCCCCGCTCGCATCTGATCTGTGATCGTTCATCGCGTCCCCTCGTGACCCGCTGTTAGGATTGTGCTTCGTATGGTAACCAATCCCGGAGCGCGATCCGATGACGTCCTTCGCTGAAGTCCTGAAGTCCCTACCCTCCGTCGCCGGGGTCGAGCGCATCGACCTTATCGATGCCATCGGCACGCTGGCCGCCACGCTCGAGAACAAACCGGGACAAGCCGGATCCCTGGCCGTCTATCACCATCTCTTGCGCGAGCACGGACGTATCGATGCTGCCGCGGCGAAAGCGGGACTTGACCTGTATGCCGAGCACACCGAGGACGCGCGGCGCAATCCCGGCAAGCATCCCAACATCGATCGCCTGCTCGCCATTGCCGCTGGCGGAGCTGCCCTCAGCGGCCGCGTTACCGCCAAGACGTAGTCAGCGCTGCACGCTTCACGCTCTCCAGTGCGGCGGTATCGTCTTTTCGAGATACGGCAGTGCCTCGACCCTTTGCATCCAGGCTGCGAACTTCGGCCCGATGAGCCCGCGTATATCGATATCCGGCTTCTTCTTCTCCATACGCAGCGCGAGCGCGATGTGCGGGTAGAGGACGAAGTCGGCCGCCGTGGGGCTATCGCCGGAGAGCCACTCGCCGAGGAAGATGTTCTCCCAGCGCGCCACTTCCTTGCCGAAACGCGTGCGCGCCGCGGCGATGAGGGCCTCGTCCCATTTCTCTTTCGGACTGAACAGGATCTGTTCGAGCAGCGGATCCATGGCGCTTCCTAAGTACTGATCGCCTTCCTGCACCATGCGGCGGATCAGGGCCCGACGCCGGACATCGCCCGGAAACAGGCGCGGCGCATCCGGGAAGCGCTCGTCGAGATATTCGACGATCGCCTGGGATTCGTAGAGCGCGAAGCCGTCGTCCACGATGGCCGGTACCTTGCGTCGCGGGTTGATCGCCATGTACTCGGGCGTGCGCAGATCGCCGGCGGAGAACGACATCATTTTCTGCTCGTACGGGACACCCTTGAACTCCAGGGACAGCCACACCCGCCAAGCGTACGGCGAACCCGAGCCATAGTAGAAGGTGAGTGCCATGCAGTGCCTCCGTTGATCGACAGCGAGCGAGTGTACACGCCGACCGATGCCTTGCTCCTATACTCCCAGGCATGGATGAGACAGTTCTGAGAGCGCTGGCCAAGTGGCCGAATGTGCCTTCCGTCTACGGGTGGCTGGGGCTCGATCGCCGCGGACAGTGGCTCATCAAGGGTGAACGCATCGCGAATCCCCTCGTGAGCGCCTTCATCAACCGCAACTACGAGTCGGATCTCGAGGGCCGCTGGTACTTCCAGAACGGCCCCCAGCGCGTGTACGTACGGTTGGAGTACACGCCCTATGTGCACATGGTCGAGCGCCGCGATGGCGACCTCGCGCTGACGACACACACGGGCGTTGCCGCCACCCAGGTACGCGAGGCGCTGATCGACGAAGCCGGGGCGCTGGTGCTGCGCACGGATGTCGGCGTCGGGGTCGTCTGCGACCGTGATCTCGCGGCGCTCGCCGAACTCCTCGTGACCGACGCCGGCGATCCGGCCGATGAGTCGAGCCTCGCGGAACTCGCTTCAGGGGTCGCGGGGCGACGCCTGCATCTTCTGTACGGCCCGCGCAGGGTGCTGATCGCCCCGGCGGCAAGTCACGAGCTGCCCGCCCGGTTCGCCTTCATGCTCGAACCGCGGCCCGCACCCGGCGAACCGGATTGCTGACGCGCCGGTAGCGGCGCCGACCGGACACGACTACGCCCCGACCGACGGCACGAAGGTTCGGGGACACGGGAAAAACCGAACTGCTGCCGACACCCCATCAGGGGCCGGAGGAGTTCACTGCTGACGCCGCCCGGGATGAAAAAGTCCGGTGCGGTTACGGCTTCGGAGCCAAAGGCCCGCGGATCAGGTGCTGGTATCCGTCGCGGATGCAGGGCTGCCCGCAGGCATCTGGGAAGCTCTTAGTTCGGCCTACCCGCTACCGGAAACGGCCAAGCCGCGGGAGCGGACATGGGCTTCGGTGCAGCTGGTGCCGACGAGGCCGCCGGGGCCGACGCAGGCTTCGCCGCTGCTTTCTTCGCAGCAGGCTTTTTCGCCGCCTTCTTCTTGGCAGCAGGCTTTTTCGCCGCCTTCTTGGCAGCGGGCTTTTTCGCGGCCTTCTTCGCCGCAGGCTTCTTCGCAGCCTTCTTCTTCGCAGCGGGCTTCTTCGCCGCCTTCTTCTTCGCAGCGGGCTTCTTCGCGGCCTTCTTCGCCGCGGGCTTCTTCGCTGCAGCCTTCTTCGCCGCCGGCTTCTTCTTCGCCGCCGGCTTCTTCTTCGCCGCTACCTTCTTGGCAGCAGGCTTCTTCTTCGCCACTTTCTTGGCAGCGGGCTTCTTCTTCGCTACCTTCTTTGCGGCGGGTTTCTTCTTCGCCGCGACCTTCTTGGCGGCAGGCTTCTTCGCCACTTTCTTAGCGGCAGGCTTCTTGGCAGCGGCTTTCTTCTTCGCCGGCGCCTTCTTGGCCGAGGGGGCCTTCTTCTTTGCTACAGCCATTTCAATACCTCCTTCAGAGAGTTGAACTACGCATTCGCGCGCACTTGATCGCTACGGCTGACCCTGTGCGAACGACTGCAAAAACGCGACTACGCAAGAAGCATGCTCGTTGCATTGCCACGCCTGTGCAGTGGGGAGAACGATCGCGTCGCAGACCGCGACGGATCGCACAATCGAAAGACAAAAGAGCGATCCGGCGTGCGCGCCAGACGCAGCACCGGATCGAGGGGGAGAGCGGCTCGAGCTCGGTGCGCGAATCCGCGAACACCGGCCTTGTTGCTTGCGCGAGGGCGAGTCCGGCGTCGATGGTCAACGCGGTTCGCCCCCTCGTCTGGGGACCACGAATGCGGTCAATCCCAACTCAATGCACCTCCGGTTTGATAGTCGATCACCCGTGTCTCGAAGAAGTTCTTTTCCTTCTTGAGATCGATCATTTCGGCCATCCACGGGAAGGGATTCGACGCCCCGGGAAAGAGCGGATCGAGGCCGATCTGCTGGCACCGGCGGTTCGCGACGAACCGCAGGTATTCCTTGAACATGGGGGCGTTCAACCCCAGGACGCCGCGCGGCATGGTGTCCTCGGCGTAGCGGTATTCGAGCTCCACGCCAGTCTGCATCAGGGCCCGGATTTCCTCGCGGAACTCGGGGGTCCAGAGGTGCGGATTCTCGAGCTTGATGGTGTTCACGAGGTCGACGCCGAAGCTGCAATGCATCGACTCGTCACGCAGGATGTACTGGTATTGCTCGGCCGCGCCGGTCATCTTGTTCTGCCGTCCAAGCGCCAGAATCTGTACAAAACCGACGTAAAAGAACAGTCCCTCCATGATGCAGGAGAACACGATGAGGCTCTTCAGGAGCTTCCGATCGTTCTCCGGCGTGCCGGTTTCGAACTCCGGATCGGTCAGCGTTTCGATGAACGGAATGAGGAACTGGTCCTTGTCCCGGATAGCCGCGACCTCATGGTAGGCGTTGAAGATCTCGCCCTCGTCGAGGCCGAGGCTCTCGACGATGTACTGGTAGGCATGGGTGTGGATCGCTTCCTCGAAGGCCTGGCGCAGCAGGTACTGGCGGCATTCCGGGGCCGTGATGTGCCGGTAGGTACCGAGCACGATGTTGTTCGCGGCCAGGCTGTCGGCCGTCACGAAGAAGCCGAGATTGCGCTTCACCAGCAGGCGCTCGTCGTCGGTCAGGCCGTGCGGATCCTTCCACGTGGCGATGTCCCGGCTCATGTTCACTTCCTGGGGCATCCAGTGGTTGGCGCAGCCGGAGAGGTACTTCTCCCAGGCCCATTTGTACTTGAAGGGCACCAGCTGATTGACGTCGGCCGTGCCGTTGATGACGCGCTTGTCTTCCACGCGGACGCGGCTGAACGGCTCCACGTGTGCTGCCGGCGCGGGGGCCACGACAGGTGCCTGTGCCGCACGGCCGGTATTGGGCACCGCGGGTTGCAGGCCGAGGGTGGGCAGCGGGGGCATCAGGGCGTCTTCGAATTGGAGCATCGGGTCGGGTTTCCCTTTGTTGGTGTTGTGGTCGATCGGTTGCCCTACTGGCAAGCCTCGCAGGTGGGATCGTCGATGGCGCAGAACTTCGGCTCGGCGAGCTCCGCCGGAGCCGCTGCGATGCCGCCGTGGGCCGGCACCGAATTCAGTTCACCGCCGCGGCCGGTGGACTTCTCCGCCGAGGTGGCCGACAACGTACGCAGGTAGTAGGTCGTCTTGAGTCCACGGGTCCAGGCGAGCTTGTAGGTCTCGTCCAGCTTCTTGCCCGAGGCGCCACCCATGTAGATGTTGAGCGACTGGGCCTGGTCGATCCATTTCTGCCGCCGCGCACCGGCCTCCACCAGCCAGGCGGGCTCCATCTCGAAAGCGGTCGCATACAGGGTCCGCAGCTCCGAGGGAATCCGGTCGATCTTGGCGGTGCTGCCGTCGAAGTATTTGAGGTCGGCGATCATGACCTCGTCCCAGAGGTTCAGCTTCTTCAAGTCGCGGGCCAGGTACTCGTTGGTGACCGTGAACTCGCCCGACAGGTTGGACTTGACGTACAGGTTCTGGAAATTGGGCTCGATCGAAGCGGACACGCCGATGATGTTGGCGATGGTCGCGGTCGGAGCGATGGCGAGGCAGTTGGAATTGCGCATGCCGTGGCGCTTTATCCGGTCGCGCAGAGTGCCCCAGTCCAGGGACTCGCTCGCGTCCACTTCGACGTAGCCGCCGCGTTCCTCGGCGAGGAGCTGCAGCGTGTCCTGGGGCAGGATGCCCTTGGACCAGAGCGAACCGTCGAAGGTGGAGTAGCGGCCGCGTTCCTCGGCGAGTTCGGTCGAAGCCCAGTAGGCGTAGTAGGCGACCGCCTCCATGGACTGGTCGGCGAACACCACCGCGTCGTTCGAGGCATAGGGCACGCGCATCTCGTGCAGGCAGTCCTGGAAGCCCATGATGCCGAGGCCCACCGGGCGGTGCTTGAAATTGGCGTTCCGGGCCTTGTTGACCGCGTAGTAGTTGATGTCGATGACGTTGTCGAGCATCCGCATGGCCGTCGACACGGTGAGCCGCAGCTTGTCGTGGTCGAGCCGGCCGTCCTTCATGTGGGCGACCAGGTTGACCGAGCCCAGGTTGCAGACGGCGATCTCGCTGTCCGAGGTGTTCAGGGTGATCTCGGTGCACAGATTGGAGCTGTGGACCACGCCCACGTGCTGCTGGGGCGAGCGGATGTTGCACGGGTCCTTGAAGGTGATCCAGGGATGCCCGGTCTCGAACAGCATGGACAGCATCTTCCGCCACAGCTGCATTGCGGCGACCTTCTTGTGGAGCTTCAACGTGCCGTCGGCCACCTTCTGCTCATAGCGCAGATAGGCTTCCTCGAAGGCACGGCCGTATTTGTCGTGCAGGTCGGGGGTGTCGGCCGGCGAGAACAGCGTCCATTCGCCGTTTTCCATTACGCGCTTCATGAACAGGTCGGGGATCCAGTTGGCCGTGTTCATGTCGTGGGTGCGGCGGCGATCGTCGCCGGTGTTCTTGCGCAGCTCGAGGAACTCCTCGATGTCGAGGTGCCAGGTTTCCAGATACGAGCAGACCGCCCCCTTGCGCTTGCCCCCCTGGTTCACCGCGACAGCTGTGTCGTTGACCACCTTCAGGAACGGCACGACGCCCTGCGACTTGCCGTTGGTGCCCTTGATGTGGCTGCCGAGCGCCCGCACCGGCGTCCAGTCGTTGCCCAGCCCACCGGCGAACTTCGACAGCAGCGCGTTCTCCTTGATCGCGTCGTAGATGCCCTCGAGGTCGTCCGACACCGTGGTCAGGTAGCAGCTGGAGAGCTGGGACCGCCGCGTGCCCGAGTTGAACAGGGTCGGGGTCGAGCTCATGAAGTCGAAACTGGAGAGCACGTTGTAGAACTCGATGGCACGGGCCTCCCGTTCCACTTCGTTCAGGGCGAGCCCCATCGCCACACGCATGAAGAACGCCTGGGGCAGCTCGATGCGATGGCCGCGCACATGCAGAAAATAGCGGTCATACAGGGTCTGCAGACCGAGGTAGCCGAACTTGAGGTCGCGCGAAGCGTCCAGCGCACGGCCGAGCGAGTCCAGGTCGAAGTGGCCCAGGCGCTCGTCCAGCAGTTCGGCGTCGATGCCGCGCTTGATGAACTTGGGAAAGTACTCGGCGTAGCGGACGTTCATCTCGCCTTGCGTGACTTCCTCGCCCAGCACCTCGTGGCGGACGCTGTTCAGCAACAGCCGCGCCGTGACGTAGCTGTAGGCCGGGTCTTTCTCGATCAGCGCCCGGGCAGCGAGGACGGAGCCCTTGCGCACCTCGTCCATGGGTACGCCTTCGTACAGGTCCTTGAGGACGCTCTGGAGGATGAGCGACGGCTCGACCGCCGAGCCCAACCCTTCGCATGCGTCCTTCATCAACCCGGTGAGGCGCGCGATGTCGAGCGGCCGCTTGGTGCCGTTTTCGGTCACATTGACCACGGCCGGCTCAGCGATCGTCAGCGCCTGCGCCTCCTTCGCCCGCGCCCGCTCGCGCGTCCGCTCCTCGCGATAGAGCACGTAGGCGCGCGCCACGTCGTGCTCGCCGGAACGCATCAGCGAGAGTTCCACCTGGTCCTGGATGTCCTCGATGTGCAGCGTGCCGCCGGCCGGCTGGCGCCGCATCAGGGCACCCACCACCTGCTCGGTGAGGCCGGCGACCATCTCGCGCACCCGCGCCGAGGCGGCACCCTGCCCGCCGTTCACCGCGATGAACGCCTTGGTCATCGCGACACTGATCTTGCCGGGCTCGAAGCCCACCACCGATCCGTTGCGCCGGATCACCTTGAACTCCGCGAAGCGCGGATCGCGCGCGGCCGCCTGCTCGTGCAGTGCGAACGCCGATGGCGCGATGCCTGCCGCGGGACCGGTCAACGCTTCATTCCCCTGCGTGGAGGTCACCACTTGCATTCTTGTTCCTTCCCTGTGCCGTTCTGATCGGTGCCGCCGCGAATTCGTGAATGCGCGAATTGCTCGCGAAAAACGGGCACCACATGTTGTGCGTTCTTTGCCGGCTCACCACCAACTGTGGAAGCGCGACACAATATCTTGTGTTCAATCACGCTACTGAAAACAAATTCTAGTAGCGGATGAGTTGGTGTCAAGAAGTTTATGTTCCGAAACGAAATGTCGTTGCGAAACGACATGCGGAATTCGCACGGAAAGGGAGCGCGCAAGCCCCTGGATGCTTCAGAAACGCGCGCAGCAATCGCGCGCAGCGCGCACCGTGGCGAGATGGATGTCGACCGTGACGTCGAGGTCGTGACCGTAGCCCCCGGCCATCGCGACTGCGACCGGCACGCCGGCATCGCGCAGCAGGGCGAACACCATCCGGTCGCGCGCCTCGAGACCTCCAAGGGTGAGCGCGAGTCGGCCGAGCCGATCGCCTTCGTGCGGATCGGCGCCCGACAGATAGATGGCGAGATCGGGTTGGCTCGCCGACAGCGCGCGGCAAAGCGCCGGTTCCAGTGCCGTGAGGTAGGCCGCGTCGCTGGTGCCGTCGGGCAGTTCCACGTCGAGGTCGCTCACCTCCTTGTGGAACGGGAAGTTGTTGGCGCCATGGATCGAGAGCGTGAACACCGACGGATCGCCGGCCAGGATCGATGCCGTGCCATTGCCCTGGTGGACGTCACAGTCCACCACGAGCACCCGGCGGGCGCGTCCTTCGGCCTGCATCGCGAGTGCCGCGATGGCGGCATCGTTGAACACGCAGTAGCCCTCGCCGCGGTCACGGAACGCGTGATGGGTCCCGCCGGCCAGGTTCACCGCGACGCCGCGCTCGAGTGCCGCGCGGCAGGCTTCGATGGTGGCGCCGCTCGACCGGCGCGAGCGCTCGACCATCTCCGGTGACCAGGGGAAGCCGATGCGGCGGATCTCGGCCGCGGTGAGTTCGCCTTCCCGCACCCGCCTCAGATAGTCACGATCGTGCGCCCGCAGGATCTCGTCGTCCGTCGCGGCATGGGGCACGGTCAGCGGATCGGGACCGTTCAGCCCTTCGGCCAGCACCCGCTCGCGCAGCTTGCGGTACTTGGCCATCGGGAAGCGATGACCGGGCGGGAGCGGCAGGACGTAGTGGTCGGTGTAGAAGATCCTCAAGCCAGTGGCTCGATCATCACCCCGAGGCGATGGACGCGCGGTAGCGCGCCCAGTCGAAATGCGGGCCAGGATCCGTCTTGCGCCCCGGCGCAATGGCGGAGTGCCCCTGGATATCCACGATCGGATAGTGCGCCTGCAGCGCCCGCGTGAGCGGGGCGAGCACGGCGTATTGCGGGTCGGTGAAGGGCGCGGAGTCGCTACCCTCCAACTCGACTCCGACGGAAAAGTCGTTGCAGCGACTGCGTCCCCGCCAGGTCGACTCGCCGGCGTGCCAGGCGCGCGCCGCACAACCCACGAACTGGATCAACTCGCCATCGCGCCTCACCAGGAAGTGCGACGACACCCGCAGCCCGCGGATGCGCTCGTAATAAGGATGGGCGGAATGGTCGAGCCGGCCCAGGAACAGGTCGATGATGCCCGGCCCGCCGAACTCGTCGGGCGGCAGGCTGATGTTGTGGATCACCAGCAACTCGATGGCTGCACCGTCCGGGCGGGCGTCGAAGTGCGGGGATGGCAAGCGGCGGGCGCCGGAGAGCCAGCCGTCCCGGTCGAACCGACCGAAGGACGATGGAACGCTCATCGTGTACGCATTGCCCCCCTCCCAACCTTCCCCCAACGCAGTTGGGGGAAGGAGTCGTACATCCCCTCCCCCAGCAAAGCTGGGGGAGGGTTAGGGTGGGGGCGGAGACACACGACCGCTCCGCTGCTCACTCGATACCCAGCCGCTCCATGCGGTACCGGATCGACCGGAACGTGATGCCCAGCAGCTTGGCCGCCGCCGTCCGGTTGTAGCGAGTCTTCTCCAGCGCCTCGAGAATGGCTTCCTTCTCGACGCCATCCAGATAGTCCTGTAGCGGCCACTTGCCATTGCTGCCGGCGGGCGGTGCGTCGCGCTCCACGATCTCCGGCGGCGTGAGCTGCAGGTCCTCTTCGGTGATCTTGCCGTTGGTGCACAGGGCGAGCGCCCGCTCGAGGATGTTCTCCAGTTCCCGGACGTTGCCGGGGAAGTCGTACTGCTGCAGCGCCTTCATGGCACCAGCCTCGATTTCCGGGCGGGTGCCCGGCGCACTGCGGACGAGCCGGTCGAGGATCGCGTTCGCGAACACCGGGACGTCCTCGCGCCGGTCACGCAGCGCCGGCATGCGCAGCTCGATCACGTTCAGGCGGTAATAGAGGTCATGCCGGAACTTGCCGCCCTCCACGCATTCGCCGAGGTTCTGGTGGGTGGCGCTGATGATGCGCACGTCCACCGGCTCTTCCTGGGTCGAGCCAACCTTGCGCACCTTCTTTTCCTGGATCACGCGCAGCAGCTTCACCTGCATGGGGAGCGGCAGGTCGGCCACTTCGTCGAGGAACAACGTGCCGCCATGGGCGGCCTGGAAGAAGCCGTCGCGGTCGGATTCGGCGCCGGTGAAGGCTCCCTTGCGGTAACCGAAGAACTCGCTCTCCATCAGGTTCTCGGGAATGGCGCCGCAATTGACCGGCATGAACGGCTTGTCGCGCCGGACGCTCTTCTGGTGAATGAGGCGTGCGGCAAGCTCCTTGCCGCTGCCCGACTCGCCGGTGACGTGCACCGGCGCTTCGCTCCGGGCCACCTTGTCGATCATGTCGCGGACGTGCTGCATGATCGGCGAGCTGCCGATCAGCGTCTGTTCGCTCGAGGTCTTGGGTTGCCCCCCCTGCGGCAGCGACAACGCCGACTTGACCAGGGTGCGCAACTGCTCCAGCGAAACCGGCTTGGCGAGGTAGTCGAAGGCCCCCGCCTTGAGCGCCGCCACCGCGTTCTCCGTGTTGCCGTGCGCGGTGATGACGGCGACCGGCAGGTCGCGCACGTGCTGGGACGCGAATTCGACCACCTGCAGGCCCTCGCCGTCCGGCAACCGCATGTCGGTGAGACACAGGTCGAACTGACCGGTTTTCACCTTCTCGATCGCCTGTGCGACGCTCATGGCGCGCTCCACCTCGAGGCCCATGCGCAAGAGCGTCAGTTCGATCAGCTCGAGGATGTCCTCCTCGTCGTCGACGATCAGCACGTTGCGGGTGACGGTACCGGTCGGACCCTGTTCCTTGCGCTTCAAGATCTACCTCCTCGCGCGGTGTGCCATGGGCTCACGCGCTCCTGATGATCATGGTGAACTGAGCCCCGGTACTGCGCTCGACATAGGACAACGTGGCGCCGTTGGCCTCGCACACCTCGCGCGCGATGTAGAGTCCGAGCCCCGTACCCGACGAAGCCGTCGTGAAAAACGGCTCGAACAGGTGCGCTCGGAGCGCTTCGGCGATTCCCGGGCCATCGTCGATAACGCTCAATTCTATCGTATTGACAGGCGTACCCGGGCCTACCGTGATGCGGACGCTGCCGGGCTTGCGCTGGCAGTAGCGCAGCGCGTTGCGGCAAAGGTTCCACATGATCTGGTTCAGGTGGCTGCGGTCGAACATGACCGCCGGCTCGGTGGCGAACTCCAGGGCGATGATGTCGCCCGACACCTTCTCGATCTGGCAGAACTGGCTGGTGAAGTTGCGCAGGAAATCTCCCAGGGAGAAGGTCTCGCGCACCGCGCGATCGCGGCGGTTCAGCTTCAGCACGTCCTGCACCATCCGGTCGAGTCGCTGAACGTTGTCGTGGATGATCTCCAGCAGTCGCCCGGACGAATCCGGGATCTCGCCCTCCTCCTGCAGCAGCTCGGTGGCGTGGTTGATTGCCGAGAGGGGATTGCGGATTTCGTGGGCGATGTTGGCGGTCAGCCGACCCAGCGAAGCAAGCTTCATCTGCTGCGCCTGGGACTGGATGCGCGTCAGGTCCTCGATGAAGATGACGACGCCGCGCTGATGCTCCTTGCCCACCGGCACGAACCGGGCTGCGGTCAGCTTCTGCGACAGGATGGTGCGCATGGGGTCGAATCCTGCATCGGGATTCTCCTGCCAGCGGGCGAGGCGCGCGGCCACGCCGGGGTTGTAGTCCTTGAGGGCGACTTCCCGCTCCTTGGGTAGCGGTCCGAGCAGTTCCTCGGCCCGCGCGTTCAGCTGCTTCACCGTTCCCTGGCCGTCGACCACGATGACGCCGTCCTGCATGTCCTGCATCACGAGCTGGCTCACCTGAGCCATGCTCGCGACGTCCACCTCGCGCTGGGCCGCCAGTTGCTCGCTCGCCACGACCCGCTTGGCCAGCGCATGGGCCAGCCACGCGGTGGCGAAATAGCCGATCGAGAGCAGGCCGGCCTGCAGGTACATCGCATAGCTGCCATAGAAGAACAACACCTCGTAGGTGTGTTCCAGCAGAACGGCCACCGCCGCCAGCGAGGCATAGAACAGCGTGAGCCGCCCGCGACTGATGATGCCGGCGGCGGCCAGGTTCGCAAGCAGCAGCAGGCCCAGCCCGCTCGAGATACCCCCGCTCGCGTGCAGCAGCAACACCACGAACACGATGTCCGCGCAGACCTGCATGGCGATCTGCAGCTGGAACCCGGGGCGATGCGCGCTGATGGTGATGAACGAGGCCGCCGCGAACAGCGCATAGGCCACGCTCACCGACAGGAACAGCGGCTTGTTCCACGACCCGAACAGCAGGTTCTGGCCGACCACGATGGTGGATGCGAGCAGCAGGCCCGCGACCGCCAGCCGGTAGGTATTGAAGTAGAACAGCGAGCGCCAGTAGGTGCTCGGGTAGTCCATCTCCCGGCCGAGCGGCAGGGACAGCGTCGGGACGGCGGCGGCCTCGCTCATGCGCGCCGGCGCACCGCGCTACTTGTCGCGCCGCGAGACGCCGAGCTTGCGGTGCTCGTCACTACAGTAGTGGGAGCCCTGCGACAGGAAGCTCTCGCTCTTGGGCAGATGCACGCCGCATTGCGCACATTGCACCATGTCTTCGCTGCCCGCCTGGGCAGTCTTCTCGGGACGCGCCGCCTCGTCCTGACGGGCGATCGCGCGCTTGTAGTTCTTGAGCAGGACGTAGACGATCGCGACGACCGCCACGAGGAGCAGAAGCTTGGCCAAAGTCGGGTGGTGCTCCCAAATGAGGGGTCGCGAGCCAGGGCGACCCGCAACTCCGATTGGTCGGCCTTGTACCACAGCGCGTCGGCGGGCGCCAATCGAGCGCGCCCACGACTCCGGATTGTGTCCCGCACGGCCGTGATCGGCGGGAAGACCAACGAATTGGTCGGGGTGAGAGGATTCGAACCTCCGACTCCTGCGTCCCGAACGCAGTACTCTACCAGGCTGAGCTACACCCCGAAGCCTCGATGGCGATGTGCTGCCATCGTGAGAGCCGATCCCGCCAGCGACAAAGCGCTAGTAGTCCCGGCTCACCGAGAAAGCCGCCAAGTCTAGCAGACTCTCCCGATACTGCGTATGCGGCAACGCGTCGAGCGCCGCGCGCGCGAGTTGCGCTTCGCGTTCGGCCACCGATCTCGCGTAGTCGAGCGCGCGGGTCGCCTCGACGGCACGCACGACCGGATCGAAATCGGCAATGCCGCCTTGCTCGATCGCGTGCCGCACCACCGCCGCCTGATCCGGCGTCCCGGCGCGCATGGCGTGGATCAGGGGCAGCGTGGGCTTGCCCTCGGCGAGGTCGTCGCCCAGGTTCTTGCCGGTCGCTGCCCGATCGCCGGAGTAGTCGAGGACGTCGTCGATCAACTGGAACGCCGTCCCGAGGTGCATGCCGTAGCCCGCCATCGCGTTCTCGATCTCGGGCCCCACCCCGGCCAGCACGGGGCCGAGCCGCCCCGCGGCTTCGAAAAGCTTCGCCGTCTTGTAGCGGATGACGTGGAGGTAGGCCTCTTCCGTGATGTCCGCATCGTGCACGTTCATCAGTTGCAGCACTTCGCCCTCGGCAATCACATTGGTCGCCTCGGACAGCACCTCCATCACGCGCATGCTGCGTACCTCGACCATCATCTGGAACGCCCGCGAATACAGGAAGTCCCCGACCAGCACCGATGCCGCGTTGCCGAAGGTGGCATTGGCCGTCGCGCGGCCCCGGCGCATCTCCGAGCCGTCCACCACGTCGTCGTGCAGCAGGGTGGCGGTATGGATGAACTCCACTACCGCCGCCAACTCGTGCACATGGGCGCCGCGCAGCCCGCAGGCGCCCGCGCCGAGTATCACCAGCACGGGGCGCAGGCGCTTGCCACCGCTGCCGATGATGTACTCGCTCACCTGGCGGACCAGCACCACCTCCGAATGAAGGCGACGGCGGATGACGGTGTCCACGGCCTGCATGTCGTCCGCCACGAACCGGCGGAGATCGTCTAGAGACAAGGAAGAGGCCCGGGTCAGAAAGACGACCATGGTAGGAACCGGCCAAAACCACTGTCAAGGCACTCCGGGCGGCCGCGGGGCCCGCCCGGACGGGGTTTCCCGGGTTTGACTAAGCTCCTCGGTTTTCGTACTATCCGCGGCTTTTCGCGAAGTCGGGCCCTCCAGCAGTCCGGGCACGCATTTACCGGAGTCATTCCATGTACGCGGTCATCAAAACCGGCGGCAAGCAGTACCGGGTCAGCGCCGGGGAGAAAGTCAGGGTCGAGACGCTCGACGCCGAAGTCGGCTCGGAAGTGGTGCTCGATCAGGTGCTGATGGTCGCCGACGGCGACAAGGTCACCCTGGGCAAGCCGCTCCTCGCCGGTGCTGCCGTCAAGGCCACCGTGGTAGCCCACGGACGCGGCGACAAGGTCCGGATCTTCAAGCATCGCCGCCGCAAGCACTACCAGAAGCACGCAGGCCATCGCCAGAACTACACCGAGATCCAGATCTCGGGCATCTCGGCCGGTTAAGGAGAAGCATCCATGGCACACAAGAAAGCAGGCGGCAGCTCACGCAACGGCCGCGATTCCGAGTCGAAGCGCCTCGGAGTGAAGCGCTACGGCGGCCAGCTCGTCTCGGCCGGCAGCATCCTGATCCGGCAGCGTGGCACCCAGGTGCATGCGGGCGACAACGTCGGCACCGGCAAGGACCACACGCTGTTCGCGAAGGTCGATGGCCACGTGCAGTTCGGCGTCAAGGGCCCGAACAAGCGCAAGACGGTCAACGTCATCCCCGCCGCCGCCTGACGCGCGCCGCACCGGCACCCCCGGAAAAGCCCTATCGTTCGCGGTAGGGCTTTTTAGTTTCCGGCACCCGGCTCCTAGAATGAAACGACCCCCACGCTCCCGATGGTCGCTGCCCCCCGAGGGGGCGCGTCAGTGGCTTGGGGCGGCCCGGCGCCACCCACCTCAACGCTTGTTGCGAGAGAGCCTGTGCGACCCGGCTGCGCCGGCCGCTGGCTCGTCGCGATGGCGGATATCACACTGACATCCATGAAATTCGTCGACGAAGTCACCATCGAAGTCCACGCCGGCAAGGGCGGGGACGGTGTCGCCTCGTTCCGGCGCGAGAAGTTCGTGCCGCGCGGTGGTCCCGACGGCGGCGACGGCGGCCGCGGCGGCAGCATCTTTGCCGTTGCCGACCGCAACATCAATACGCTGATCGAGTATCGGTACGCCCGCATCCACCGCGCGCGGAATGGCGAGCAAGGGCGCGGTTCGGACTGCTACGGTGCCGGTGCGGACGACATCGAACTGCGAGTTCCGGTCGGCACGGTGGTGACCGACCTCGACACCGAGGCCCGTGTGGCGGATCTGGCCCATGACGGCGAACGCGCCTTGCTTGCCAAGGGCGGCGAGGGCGGACTCGGCAACCTGCATTTCAAGTCGAGCACCAACCGGGCGCCGCGGCAATGCACGCCCGGCCAGCCGGGAGAGAGCCGCCGGCTGCAGATGGAGCTGAAGGTGCTCGCCGACGTCGGATTGCTCGGCCTGCCCAACGCCGGCAAGTCCACCTTCATCCGGGCGGTTTCCGCCGCTCGACCCAAGGTGGCGGACTACCCGTTCACCACGCTGTATCCGAATCTCGGCGTGGTCCGCGTCGACACGGCGCGCAGCTTCGTGATCGCCGACATCCCGGGCCTGATCGAAGGTGCGGCGGAAGGCGCGGGCCTCGGCCACCAGTTCCTCCGGCATCTGGCGCGCACGCGGGTGCTGCTGCACATCGTCGACATCGCTCCGGCCGATCCGGATGCGGATCCGGTCCGCGACGCCCGCAACATCGTCGAGGAACTGCGCAAGTACGACGAGACGCTCTACTTGAAGCCGCGCTGGCTGGTGCTCAACAAGATCGACGCGCTCGACCCTCTAGAGCGCCAGGAACGCATCCAGGCGTTCACGCAGGACTATCTCGCCGGCCAGTCGACGCCGGTCTTCGCGATCTCTGCACTGACGGGCGAGGGTTGCCGCGAAGTCACCTTCAAGGTGATGGACTATCTGGACAGCGTGCGTGATCTCGCTCCCGAGCCTGTCCCCGCGGACCATGACTGAACGCTCCGTCGCCGCATCGGCGCGGCGCATCGTCGTGAAGGTCGGATCGAGCCTGGTCACCAACGGCGGCCAGGGCCTGGACCTGGAGGCCCTCGCGATGTGGACCACGCAGATCGCCGCACTGGCACGAACGGGCAAGCAGGTGATCCTCGTGTCGAGCGGTGCCGTCGCGGAAGGGATGCAACGCCTCGGGTGGAAGCGTCGGCCGAAGGCACTCCACGAACTGCAAGCGGCTGCGGCCGTCGGACAGATGGGTCTCGTCCAGGCCTACGAGACCTGTTTCCGCAGTCACGACATGCGCACCGCGCAGGTGCTGCTCACGCACGACGACCTGGCGGATCGCAAGCGCTATCTCAATGCGCGCTCGACGCTGCGCACGCTGCTCGACTTGGGCATCGTGCCGGTCATCAACGAGAACGACACCGTGGCCACCGACGAAATTCGGTTCGGCGACAACGACACCCTCGGCGCGCTGGTCACGAACCTGGTGGAAGCCGACTTGCTCGTCATCCTCACGGACCAACCGGGGTTGTTCACGGCCGACCCGCGCAAGCAGCCCGACGCGACCCTGGTCGCGACCGCGCGCGCCGGCGATCCAGCCCTGGAAGCCATGGCGGGCGGCGCCGGCAGCCAGATCGGCTCGGGCGGCATGCTCACCAAGATCCTCGCTGCCAAGCGTGCTGCACGCAGCGGCGCGCACACGATCATCGCTTCGGGCCGCGAACCTGACGTGCTCGTGCGCCTCGCGTCCGGCGCAGCCATCGGCACCCAGCTCATTGCGGAACCCATGACTCTGGCCGCCCGCAAGCAGTGGCTCGCCGACCATCTGCAGGTACGTGGCCGCCTGCACCTCGATGCCGGGGCCACGAAGGCGCTTGTTACCGACGGCAAGAGCCTGCTGCCCATCGGGGTGCACGCGCTCGACGGAGAATTCGATCGCGGCGAAGTGGTTGCGTGCCTGGACCCGGCCGGTCGCGAGGTGGCACGTGGCCTGGCGAACTACAGCGCGTCAGAAACGCGTCGCATCCTGCGCGCGCCCACGGCCGAGATCGAAGCTCGGCTCGGTTACATCGACGACCCCGAACTCATCCACCGGGACAACCTGGTCTTGCTTTAGCAAGAGCAGGTTGCGGAGGACACTAACCTTCAGGTTAGTGGGAACCACAACCCAACCTTGCTCTAGCAAGAGCAGGTTGCGGAGGACACTAACCTTCAGGTTAGTGGGAACCACAACCCAACCTTGCTCTAGCAAGAGCGGGTTGCGGAGGACACTAACCTTCAGGTTGGTGGGAACCACAACCCAACCTTGCTCAAGCAAGACCACGCCGCGGTGGAGCCTAGTCGGTCCTCCGGTCGCGCAGGGCGCGCTGCTGCCGCATGCGCGCGAAAATCGCATTGGCATCCTTCAGCGGTTCACCGCCCAGGCCGCAGAAATAGTCCTTGGCCAGCGTGTAGCGGATGGCGTTGTAACCGCGCTCCTCGACGGCCTGCCACTCGGCCTGGCTCGGCGGAACCCAAGTGCCGTCGGAACGCCCCAAGGCGAAGTACTTCCACTCCGCCGGATCGCAACGGATGCCTTCGTAGGACACGTTGCGCGCCCCCTGTGGAGAGGTGACCACCAGCGTGTAGCGCACGATGGCGTCCGGCGTGACCACCAGAGCCTTGCGATCGAGTTCCACCGTGTTGTCGCCCAGATTGCGCAGCGTGATCTTGCGCAGATCTTCGGGCAAGGGCGCGGGCGGGAAGTCGAGATCGATTTCGGGCAGGCGCTCGCGCGGCTGGAAAATCGACGCGCGCGTGCTCGGCAACGCCGTATCCGGGATGTCGGCATTGCCGCGACCGCGAGCGGGCTCGGCAGGCTGCGGCGTAACGTCGGCGCATGCCGCAACGAGCACGAGGGGCAACGCGGCAAGAAGCTGTCTGTATGTCACGTCAAAGGTCGAGATCGCCCAGGAGCGACCGGCGTGTCTCGGCATCCACCGGGTCCAGCGCTGCGACGTAGTTCGGATGATCCACGCCGATCGTCACTGCAGCGCCGCCGGCCAGCGCCTGCTTCATCGCGGGCGCCAGGTCGAAACGCAGGAAATGCACCGCCGAAGTCTTCTGCTCGTTCTCGCGCTCGAGATCCTCGTCGGCGATCGCGTACACCCTGGGCTGGCCCGCCACCTGCACGAAGACCTTGTCCTCGACGCCTTTCAAACGGGCCAGCGCCACCACGCGCTGCTCCACGTCCGGGTACTCGATCAGCATCGTCGCCTTCCAGTTGCCGCCATCCGGCACGAGCGGATTGTACGCGTCGAGCTCGTCCTGGATGCCCGCCTCCTCGAAGATCTTCTCGATGCGCAGCATTTCCTGGATCTGGTAGCGCAGCGTCAGTTCGTCTTCGAAGATGAGCGTGATGTGGTCCCCCAGGTGCACCTTGCGGTGGCGCTTGTGGGCGAGCACCTTTGCACGAAATTCCTTGCGGTTGCGCGCGTAGGCTTCGAGGGTCATCAGGCTTTCGCGGGTGATGGCCGGCATGGCAGTCCTTTCGGCGATGGCAGCTTGCATCTTCGGTTCCTTGGTTCTCCGGCCCTAGAGGCCGTAGGCGATGCGGATCAGGGAGAGCGGATGTTCCTTGGCCGTGCCGGGATTGCCCATGCCCTGCAGGATGTGACGGCCGGCGATGGCGCAGTCCGAACTCACGTAGGCGGGTTCGTTGTTGCCCATGGCCTTGAAGACCGGTCGGCCGATCTTCATCGAGTCCTTGAAGTACTCGGACTTCACGCCCCAGGTGCCGTCGTGACCGGAACAGCGCTCCACCACGTTGACCTTCGTGTCAGGCACGAGTTCGAGCATCTCGCGCGTCTTCTGCCCCATGTTCTGCACTCGCAGGTGACAGGGGATGTGGTACGACACCTTGCCGAGCGGTTGCTTGAAGTCGGTCTTCAGCATCCCGTCCTTGTACCGCAGCACCAGGTACTCGAACGGATCGAACATCGCGTCCTGCACCGCCTTCACATCCGCATCGTCCGGAAACATGAGCGGCAGCTCCTGCTTGAACATCAACGTACAGGAAGGCACGGCGGTCACGATGGCATACCCCTCGCGCGCGTACCTCGCGAGCATGGGGATGTTGCCTTCCTTCAGTTTCTTCACCGCTTCGAGGTCGCCCAGCTCGAGCTTGGGCATGCCGCAGCAGTTCTCCTTCTCGACGACCACATGCGGCACCTCGTTGTGCTTGAGGATGCGGATGAGGTCGTGCCCGATGCCCGGCTCGTTGTAGTTCACATAGCAGGTGGAGAAGATCGCGACCTTGCCCGGTGTGTTCTTGCCGTCCTTCACGGGGAAGGACGCGTCAGGTGCGGCAGTACCGCGAAACCTCGCACTGTCGTACTCGGGCAGCTGCCGCTCGGCGGCGATGCCGAGGACGCTGTCCATCACCTTGCGAGCGGCCGGCGTCTTGTTGACCGTGTTGACGACCTGCACCACCACGGGGATCGAGGCGAGCTTGCCGACCAGATCGGTGGACGACAACAGCTTGTCGCGGAAATTCGTCTTGCCCTGTTTGTACTTCACCGCCTTGGCCCGCAGCATGAGGTGCGGGAAATCCACGTTCCATTCGTGCGGCGGCACGTACGGGCATTTCGTCATGTAGCAGAGATCGCACAGATAGCACTGGTCGACCACCTTGACGTAGTCCTCCTTCTTGACGCCCTCCACTTCCAGGGTCTCGTTGTTGTCGACGAGATCGAACAGGGTTGGAAAGGAGTTGCACAGGCTGACGCACCGGCGACAGCCGTGACAGATGTCGTAGACCCGCTCGAGTTCCTCGTTGAGCTTGTGCTCGTCGTAGTACTCCGGGTTCTGCCAGTCGATCGGGTGGCGAGTGGGGGCTTCTAGGCTGCCTTCGCGCATGGGTACTCGAGGGGGCGGGAGATGGAAATCGTGATGCGCGTGGGCGTGGGGTCCTCACCCCACGCCTCACGCCCGGCGCTGCTCCGACCTGTCAGTCAGCCAGCGCGTCCAGGGCCTTCTGGAAGCGGTTCGCGTGCGAGCGCTCGGCCTTGGCCAGCGTCTCGAACCAGTCGGCGATCTCGTCGAAGCCCTCTTCGCGGGCCGACTTCGCCATGCCCGGGTACATGTCGGTGTACTCGTGCGTTTCGCCGGCGATCGACGCCTTCAGGTTGTCGCGCGTGCCACCGATCGGCAGGCCGGTCGCGGGGTCGCCCACCTGCTCGAGGTACTCGAGGTGGCCGTGCGCGTGACCGGTCTCACCTTCGGCGGTGGAACGGAAAACCGCTGCGACGTCGTTCTGGCCTTCCACGTCGGCCTTGTTTGCGAAGTACAGGTAGCGGCGGTTCGCCTGGGATTCGCCGGCGAACGCGTCCTTCAGGTTCTTCTCGGTCTTCGAGCCTTTGAGTTGCATAGGTGCCTCCAGAGGTCATGCGATGAACAGGATCCGGGTGAAAAGCCCGGCACTGCAGCGCGGTCAGAAATTAGACTAAATCTAAACCGTAAACGAAGTATATGGCCAGCCTCCGGCGGGTGTCAAAAACCCGTGGCCTGGCGGTCGGGTCGCGCGGTAACCCTCTGCACTTCAAAGGAAAAGCCCGCATTGCGGGCGTTGCCGCTACGCCGGCAACAACCGGCAGCGGAGGACAGCATCTCGAGGCGGACGTGCTCGCTCGATGATCCGTAGCACGACCTCGGCATCCCGCGCACCGCCCACTCCAACGCTTTGCACGATGGCCTGGTAGTGCCCTCTTCCACCGTCCACCAGGATTTCCGCGCGGCGACCACGGCGCACACTGGCCGCGACGGCCAACGGGATCCGGGTGACCACTTCCGCAGTGCTGTTGTCCTCGAGTTGCACAATGGCTGCACCGGCCGCAACGGCGGTACCGGGCGCTACCACCCACCGAGTCACACGCCCGGATTGCGGGCTCACCAACTGTGTTGCGGCGCGGGACCAGCGCGCATACCGGAGTTCGGTAGCGGCTGTCCCGACACCCATCTCGGCTTCGAGGACCGCGATGCGCATCGGCCCCAGGTCGAGCGACGTGGTGATGGAGGGCGAGTACACGCGCAGTTGCTCCGGATCGATGCTCTCGGTCACCTGCACCCAGCGCGCCTGCGCTACGGTCATCGCCTGTTGCGCCCGGGCGAGTCGCGCGTCGAACGGTTCCGGGTTCAAGCGAGCAACGACCTGCCCTTGGCCGATGCTCTCGCCCACCGCCGCAAGTGGTTCGAGCAGAACCCCGCCCACATCGAACGCGAGCTCCCAGCGCCCGGCGGCCCGCAGTTCGGCCGGCCAGGTCCGATCAGGGGACGCGGCCGCTGCAACGGCTGCCAGCGCGCCGATCGCCAGCACCAGCGTCGCACGAATCATCGGCTCGAACCGCCGTCGACGGCGGCTGCCACCAGCTTCACGAACTCACCGAGCTTCGGGATATCGAGCCAGCGCACGATGGCAACCAGATCGCGATCGGGATCGACGTAGATCATGTTCCCGCCCGAGCCGAGCGCGAAATAGCTGCGCGGCGGCACGTCGCGGAAGACCGGACTCGAAGCTGCAGGCAGCCAGAACAGGTAGCCATAGAACGGCGCGATGTCGACCGGCTTCGTCGCCATGTCGACCCAGCGCTCCGACAGGATGCGCTTGCCCGCCCATTCGCCCTTGCGCAACCACAGGTAGCCGAAGCGCGCGTGGTCGCGCGTACTCGCCCACATGCCCCCGCCCCAGTGCGTGCCGCCACTCACCGACTGCACGCGTCGCCCCCCGAGGTCGACGTAGGAATTGAAGTAGCCGTACCAGGCCCAATCCGAGGAAGCACCGATCGGGTCCATCACCGTCTCCTTCAGCACCTCCGGCAGCGGCCGCTGCCACACGCGCAGCAGCGACAACGCGAGCCGGTTCACGCGCACATCGTTGTACTCCCAGAAGGTGCCCGGCTGCTGCAACGTGCGGTAGTAGCCGCGCCGGCGGTCGGCGACGTCCGGCTTGTCCCACAACACACCCTCCCATTCGCTGGTGTGGGTGAGCAGCATGTGCCAGGTGATGGGCGCGTTGTGCGGTGAATCAAATCCGCCGTCCTTCACCCGGATGCCGACGGGCTCGTGCACGTCGGGGATGAGGCCGCGGTCGAATGCGACCCCTGCCATCAGCGACAGATAGCTCTTCGCCACACTGAACGTCACGTCCACGCGTTTCGTGTCGCCCCACTCCGCGACAATGTAGCCGTGGCGCAGGATGATCCCGTTCTGTCCGCCGCGCGGCTTCACCGGCCCGATGATTTCGGGATAGGGCTCCTGGGCGGTGTCCTTCTCGATCTGGGCGCGCACGTCCAGAGGCCAGGGGACTTCGTTCGACTGGGCGAACTTCACCGCCGTAGCCAGTTTGTCGGGATCGACGCCGACGCCAGCGGGTGGTCGCGTGGCCCAGGCATCGCCGGGTGGAGGAAAGTACGGTGGCTCGGCACGGACCGCGACCGCACCCCACGCGACGCACAGGACGATCAGTCTTGAAAGGGGAAGGCCCATGGCTGGTCAGGGTGCACCGAGAGAATCGATGGCGGATGGTAGTGGCTCCCACGACAGCGCTCAATCGACAGCCTGCAATCGCCACCCGGAGTTGACCGATGGGGTACGGATTGCCGCCGAGCGCCCTCAATTGCCCAAACCGCACCCGCTTGGCGCTACCCGATCGATCGGCCGGCCGCTATGCTGCCGTCAAGTCATTGCGTGGGATGCGATTCGGTGATCGAACTGGCCTCGCCTCTGGCAAAGCTGTCGCGACCAAGACTGCACCGCCCGCTGCGGCGAATGCGGCTGTTCGACCTGCTCGATGCGCACCACGACCGCCAGGTGTTGTGGGTCTGTGGCCCGCCTGGCGCAGGCAAGACCACGTTGATCGCGACCTGGCTGGACCGACCCGAGACGCCGGCGCTGTGGTACCACGCCGATGCCGGCGACCGCGACCCAGGTGCCTTCTTCGCATATCTGACGGAACTCGCTGCGGCCTCCACCGGGTCGACCAGTCGCAACCTGCCCACGTTCGGTCCCGAGCACGAACGCGACACGTCCACTTTCGCCCGCCTGTTCTTCCGCCGCTTCTTCGCATCCCTGCCGCTCCCCGCATCGCTGGTCATCGACAACCACCACGATGCATCGTGCAACACGTTCGATGCGCTGCTGCGTGACGCCATCGCCGAAATACCCGAGGGTCGGCAGCTCGTCGTCGTGAGTCGTGCCGAGGTGCCGGCGGTGCTGTCGCGCGCACTGGCGAACCAGTCGATCGGCCGCGTCGGATGGGAAGATCTGCGGCTTACTCCACAGGAATCGGAGTCGCTGCTGTCCGGCCAGACGACGTTGCACCCGGGACAGGCCGCTGAGCTGCACCGTCTCTGCGGCGGCTGGGCCGCCGGTCTGGTCCTGATGGCAAGCTCCACGCGCGCATTCCCCGGGCTCGACGCCGAGTCGGAAGGCGCCGCGCTGTTCGAGTACTTCGCCACCGAGGTATTCGAGAGCATCCCGGAAGCAGACCGCGCGGTCTTGCTGGCCACGGCAGCCTTCCCGCAATTCACGGCGGAAATGGCGGCAGCGATCTCCGAACGCGCGTCGGCCGGCGCGTTGCTCGATCAACTCACGGAGCGCCAGTACTTCACGGAACGTCGCGTCGCACAGGAAGTGTCGTTTCGCTACCACGATCTGTTTCGCGACTTCCTGCAAGCCAAGGCACGCCGGACCTTCGGCGACGCTGCCTGGGAGGCGACGCTGAATCGCGCCGCCCTCATGCTGTTCAGCCGCGGCGAGGCCGATGCGGCGATCGAGTGTCTGCGGGCGGCCAAGAACTGGGAGGCCGTCGGCGATGCCGTGGCATCCCATGCGCGACCGCTCCTCGCGAAGGGCCGGTGGCGCACGGTACTCGGCTGGCTGGACGATATTCCGGAGGCGACGCTCGAAGCCAATCCCTGGTTGCTGTACTGGCGAGGCTCGGCGCGCGCCGGGTCCGACCCGCCGGGCGGGCGCGCGATCCTGGAAAAGTCCTTCGCAGCGTTCGGTGCCGCCGATGATGCGGCGGGCCAGCTCACGACCTGTGCGGCGCTCCTGCACTCGTTCTTCTCCGAGTGGAACAACGGCCCGTCCATCGAGGACTGGATCGAAGCGACCGAACGCCTGCTCTCCGCCGACACCGCAATGTCCCCCGGGGTACGCGAGGCAGCACTCCCGGCGTTGGTGCACGCCATGCTGGTTCGCATGCCGACCAACCCCCGCCTGCCCGAGTACGCACGCGAGGTCGAACACAATCTCCAGCACGCCGCCGATCCGAACGAGCGCCTTTCGATGGCGATGACTCTCATGTACTACTTCGACGAGATGGGCGAGTTCGAACGCTCTGGCCTCGCATTCGAGCGCATCGAAGCGGATCTCGCTCGCGACGACGCCCTGCCCATCAATCGTTGTTTCGGTTGGTACCGGAAGAGCTTTCACGCGTATTTCCGCAGCGACTTCACGGCGGCGCGCGAAGCGCAGGCGAACGCTATCGAGATCGCGCGCGAGTTCGGACTTGGCGAACTCGAGTACGTCACGCGTGTCTCCCAGGCCATGACCCTGCTCGCGAACGGCGATATCGACGGCATGCGACGCGTGCGCGGGGAACTGCTGCGGGTGCTGATTCCCCAGGTGCACCAGCACGCGATCGCCTTTCAATGGCTCGACCTCTGGTCTGCGCTGGTCGCGGACGATCGCAACGAGGCCCGTCGCATCTGGGACGGGTTCTCCCGGCTGCCGCCCGCGGGTGTGCCGGTCTACACCAAGTACAACCAGGCGGTGGTCTGGTTCCTGTGCATCGAAGGCAAGGCCGCCACGGCCCTCGAGAGAATCGCCGACTGGCGCAGCCTGCTTGCCGAGTTGGACAATGATTGGAACGAGTTCAACTTCCTCGCCATGGAAGCGTGTGCCCGCGTCTACCTGGCAGACCAGGACCGGTGCGACAGCGCCTTGCGCGCGATGATGGCGCTCGGCCGACGCCACCGCTACAGCAGCCTCACAACCTGGATCCCGCGCATGGCAGCGACCCTCTGTGCGGCCGCCTGGGCTCGCGGCATCGAAACGGAGTACGTCCGCTGGCTCGTGAATCTGCGGGGGCTGGACCCGCCCGAACCCGACACGCCCGACTGGCCACGCGCCATCGAAGTGCGCACCCTGGGCACGTTCGCAATCCTCCTTGGCGGGCAACTCGCGGACTTCGGCCAGAAGGCGCCGAAACGGCCCCTCGCATTGCTGAAAGCCGTCATCACGGCCGGATCGGCGGGTCTGTCGACCGAACGCGCGCGCGCCCTGCTCTGGACCGAACTCGACGGCGACGCTGCCGCGGAGGCATTGGCAGCGGCACTGCACCGCCTGCGCAAGATGCTCGGCGATCCGAATGCGCTGCGTCTCAACGACGGACGCATCGCCCTCGACACCAAGGTCGTCTGGGTGGATGCCCTTGCCTTCGACCGCCTCGCGGAACACGCCGACGAGCACGCTCAGCAGCAGGCGCTGGCGTTGTATCGGGGTCCGTTCCTGCCCCTGGACGAGACCGAAGGCTGGACGATCGCCATGCGTGACCGCATGCGCGCACGCTTCGGGACGCTCGTTGCCCGCCGCGCAAGTGTCCTGGAGCGCGCCTCACGCTTCGACGAAGCCATCGCCTGCTACCAAGCCGGCATCGGCGCCGAGCCGCTCGCCGAAACCCTGTACCAGGGCCTGATGCGCTGTCATCTCACCCTTGGTCGACGCGCGGAAGGTGCCAGTGTCTATCGTCAGCTTCGCCAGACGCTTTCGGTAATCCTCGGCATCGCACCCTCCGCCCACTCCGAGTCCCTCGGCAAGGCCCTGCTCGCCCCTGACTGAAGTGAGGTCTCCCCGAAGGGCCTGGGGCGGTTCCTGGATCGGTACCCCATCGGTCAGCACCGCTCGGTGACGATGCTCCCGTGCACGTGATCGGGAGGTCGAAAATGAAGCTCTATCAGTTCGCTGCCACGCCGAGCTGCCGCAAGATCCGGATCTTCCTGTGGGAAAAGGGCATAGCGATCCCGATGGTCGATGCCAACGACGGCATGGCGCTCGCCGATTGGTACTGCGAGCTCTATTCGCACCGCATGACTCCGATGCTGGAGCTGGAGGACGGCACCCAGATCGGCGAATCGATCGCCATCTGCCGTTACCTGGAAGCTCTCTATCCGGACCGGCCACTCATGGGTACCGACGCCAGGGATCGCGCGCTGGTGGAAATGTGGGAACGGCGCGCGTACCTCGAGGGCACTGCCGCCATCGAAGAGATCTTCCGCAACTCCCACCCCATGTGCGCGGGTCGCGGGTTGCAGGGCACGGCCGATCGCGTCGATCAGATCCCTGCGTTGGTCGATCGCGGGCGGGAGCGCTTGCGCCGCTTCTTCGACAAGTTCGAGCGGCAGCTCGGCGACACCCGCTTCGTGGCGGGCAACCGCTTCAGCATCGCGGACATCACTACACTCGTGTCGATCGACTTCGGGCGGTGGTGCCAGCTCGAAGTCCCTGCTGCCTGTGTACACCTGCGGCGCTGGTATGCGGATGTTGCCTCGCGGCCCAGCGCCGCCGCCTGACCGACCGAGCGCGTACAGAATCGGTATGGGATCGGTCATCCCGGCCGTGGAATGCTGAGCGCCGGCATCCCCCGTGAATGCCGCAGGTGCGGCGAATCTCGTCGCCGCGCGACCGATCGTTCATCAGGAGATACGAAATGAAGAATCGCACTCTTGCAGTCTGCGTCGCCACGCTGGTCTCGAGCAGTGCCTTTGCCGGCGTCGAAGTCGCCAACAAGGGAAACTACGAAGGCATGCTGTGTGTTGCAGGACCGCTCCCCGCCGTCGTCCAGACCGACACGGAAATGGGTGGGTCCTTCGACCTGATCGGCCCGATGGTGACCAAGCCCGGGACCCTTTACCACGCGGCGAACATCCATTGCCTCGGTGCCTGGAGTGTCGTCGGCGGCAATTACAACGAGAACGGGCACTGCCAGGTGGTCGATGCCGACGGCGACAAGATCTTCGGCAAGTTCTCGCGCATCAATGCCGATGGTCGCTGGGACGTCATCTCCGGCACCGGCAAGTACGCCGGCATCACGAGCAGCGGCCCGTACACGCCCGTCGCCCAGTTTCCCCAACCCGTGCCCGGAACCTTGCAGCACTGCAACAAGATCACCGGTACCTGGAAGCTGCGCTGAATCGCGGCGGTCACCTCACCGAATCCGGCTGTGCGAGACGCGCGGCCGGCCTCAGAACAGCGTCGCGACTTCCACCGATACGTTCGGGAGGTCCAGAGCAGAGACCCATTCGCTGGCGCCATGCAGGAGATGGATCCTGTACCCCTGCGGTGACGGATCGCGAAACACTTCCACCCGCCGATCGCGCAGATTGACGATCCACACCTCCCGGATCTCCTGGCGGGCGTACAGGGCGAGCTTGGGTCCGCGATCGTAGGCAAGGGTCGAATCGGCGACTTCGATCAGCAGCAGAACGTCGGCAGGTCGCGGTGTGCGGCTCCGGTAGAAGTCGTCCCGGCGCCGAAGCACGGCGACGTCCGGCTGGAGTTCGGTGTCATCGGCGAACCGCACGGGATTCTGAATCCACACAGTCGCACCGACGGCGCCCTTGACGAATGTTTCGGTCAAGGCAGCTACCACTCCCGCATGCCAGTCCCCGATGGGCGCCATGTCGACCAGTTCCCCCTCGAACAACTCCACCCGCGATTCGGCGTGCAGCACGCCAGCCTCGCCGAGCTTGTGGAAATCCTCCACGCTCAGTTTGTGGCGCCGGATCGGCTGCGGGACGTCGACGGGATTCGCGAGGTCGCTCATGGCCTCATGTCGAGGAAAGGTCGAACTCATTGTAGGGCAGGTCAAGGAGGGTGAACACGGAGACCCTATTCGCGACGCAGCCCCAGGAGCAAGCAAGGGCAATAGGGGCGCCGTTCACCGCGCGTCCCGGATCCGTAACCCATCGGTAAGGGCCGCGCCGGTAACGTGCCGCGGCGCGGTCGCCGGGCTTCCGCTCGATCCCGTGCGCCAACCCAACACCCAACAACCGAGGAGACCCCATGAAGACCGCCCCCGCCGTGCTGTGCCGGATCGTGCTCACCGCGTGTTCGCTGCTGCTGGCCGCGTGGCTCCCCGCCGCCCACGCGCAGACCACCCAACCCAAGCTCGAGTACCTCATGACCTACAAGGCCCTGCTGGAACCCGGCTATGCCATCGACAACACCCTCGTCATCGTGAACGTGCTGCCCGGCGGCTGGGCCAAGGGGCCCAACATCAACGGCAGCTTCATCCCGCCTGGCGGTGACTGGCTGCGGGTGATGCCTGCAGGTGTGCTGCGCCTCGACGTGCGCGCCACGCTCAAGACCGACGAGGGCGATCTCATCTACATCACCTACAACGGCATCATCCAGCACAGCGAAGCGAGCGCGGCCAAGTTGAACGCGGGCGAGAAGTTCACCCACAAGGACATCGACTACTTCGTCACTGCGCCGACCTTCCAGACCGCGTCGAAGAAGTACGACTACCTGAATCGCGTTCAACTCATCAACAAGTTCGTCGAGGGACGGCTCGGCAAAGGGGGCGAGAGCTACGTCATGTACGACGTGTTCGTGGTGCGATGATTCTTGGCGCGATCGTGCCAATCGGACCATGGCATCGGTAAGAGTCGCGTAGGGCCGGATTGTGCAAAATAGCGGCACGGGGGCGCCTTGACTTCGCCCCCCCGCACTATCCGATGACCCACGGAGGACAATGGCATGAACATCCGTACCATCTCGGCCCTTGCAGTGCTTGTCGCAGGCTCGATCGCCGCCGCGCCGGCGCTGGCGCAGTCCGGCTTCTACCTTGGCGGCAACGTCGGCGTGACGCGCGCCAATTTCGACGAGGAGCAGGCGAACCAGGACCTGCTGGGCCTGGGGTTCTCCAGCGCATCGACCACCGTTGATCAGAGCGGCACGGGCTTCAAGGGATACGGCGGGTATGCGTTCACCCCCAACGTAGCGATCGAATTCGGCTACTTCGATCTTGGCAAGTTCACGGTCGACTCGACTGTGTCGCCCCCGGGCACGGCGCATGCCGACTTGAAGTACAAGGGGTTCAACGTGGACGTCGTCGGCTTGATCCCCCTCGGCGCGAACTTCAGTCTGTTTGGCCGGGTGGGCGTGATTCACACGAAGCAGGACGTCAGCGTTTCGAGTACCGGATCGGTCGTGACTCTGGTCCCCAGCGACTCGTTCAACAAGACCAGCTGGAAGGCGGGCATCGGCGTCGAGTACATGATCTCCGGCGGGCTGGGCGTTCGCGCCGAGGGCGAGGTCTACAACGTTCCCAACGGTTCGGACGACAAGGCCAACATCGCTCTGCTCTCAGTGGGACTGCTCTACCGCTTCTGAGCAAGACGGGTTTCGGTCAGGCGGTTGCCTTCGCCATGCGCAGCCGCCTCCGGAACCACAGCGACAGCACCAGCAGCAGGAAGCCGGCCGCCGCGAACGGCCACCGATAGCCGAAGCCCTCGACGATCCAGCCGAAGGCGCTCACACCTGCCGCCTGCCCGAGAAACATCGAGAACGCGAAAAACGAAACGCCCGCGCCGCGCGCCTCGGGGGCCATCTCGGTGGCGCGCGTCTGCAGCGTGTTGTGCAGCATGTAGAAACTGAAACCAAGCGCGATGATGAACGGTGCTGCGATAACCCATGCCGGCGCCCAGGCAATGCCGGCGAAGCAGGCGAGCAGCGTGAAGCCGCCTGCCCGGACGAGGCCTGTCTCGCCCAGGCGCGACACCAGACGTCGCACGAGAAAGCTGTAGACCACCCCGCCCACGCCGAAGCCCGCCACCAGCAAGCCGGTCAGCGAAAAGCTGAGTTCGAACGTCTCGTGCAGATACGCGCCGACGAATCCGAAGGCGCCAAAGAACAGGAAGCCTTCGATACCCACCGTGACCAGCACCGGCTGCGCGCGACGCGAACGCAGGATCTGCCAGTACTGACGCCATGGCGACGGTCGGTCGATCTTCGGTGGCCTGCCCGATGCGCGCGCCTCGGGCACGAGCAGCGCGCAGATCGCGAGGAATGCGACGGCCATCGCGATGAACGTCGCACGCCAACCGAAGAGGTCGCTCAGCACCCCGCCCAGCAGCGGTCCGAAACTCTGGCCCATCAAGGTGCCGGCGATGAATCGCCCGAGCACCGCCTGGCGATTCTCGTAGGGCACGCGGTCGCCGATCCATGCGAGCGACAGGGGAATCACCGCTCCGGAGAACATGCCGGTGACGAAGCGCGCCACGGCGAGCAGGTTCAGCGAGCCGGCAAATGCGCAGACGAAGGACGCGACGGCGGCAAAACCGAGTGCCACGGTGACCAGACGCAACTTGCCGACACGATCTCCCAGAGGGCCATGGACAATCTGGAATGCGCCATAGGCAAAGGTGAACGCGGCAAGCACGATGGACGCATGCCGGACCGTGCCGCCGAAATCATGCGCAAGCACCGGCAGCAGCGGTTCAGCGATCCGCATGGAGGCGCCGGACACGAAGCCCGCACCGGCCAGCAACAGCAACGGGCGCAGCGGCGCCGAGCCTGCGGTCACGGTTCAAGCGCCCCGCGGGTGGCAATGCGCCGGGGTCGGGATGCGCAGATCATGCAAGCAAGCTTACCGGATACGGCTGTGCGCCTCCCGGTCGGGTCTGCCACTGCCGCCGATCACCGGACGCGCGTGCGCCCCGGCCGGAAGTAGGACGTGTCTGCGTAGAAGTCCGCAATATCGCCGCCCGACCACCATCCCGGCAAACCCAACACGGGCAGCGGTATCAGTTCCCGCGGCGATACGAAGCAGTTCGGGTCGACCAGGAGTTCCGCCAGGCGCTCGTCCAGGCGACCGCGCTGGGTGTGCGCATCGAGTTCCAGGAATGCCGTCTCGACCGCACAATAGATCGCCTTGCCCGTGATTCCGACGAATGGCTCGAGCAGTTTCTCGGCAAGCGCGTGGCCGAACACGAAAACGCGGAAATCGGTGTGCAGTTCGCGGCGATGGTCCCAGAACAACTCCGGCCAGCGGAACTCGCGCGCAAAGCGTTCCAGGTGCGGATTGGCGACGGCGACGACAACTCCATCCTCGTCGAAACCGGTGAGAGCATCGCGCACCGGCGAACGCCTCGCACTGGTCGCAGCACAGATTTCCGTCGCATGCCGCGCGTTCAGCGCGGCCTTCGCATGCGGCCACGCTGCCCACGCAAGCAAGTTGAAGAGATCGTGCCAGCTCGGGTGCCGCACCGCGAGCACGCCGTCCTGCGCGATGCGCTTTTCGTACTCGACCGCGGATATCCCTTTGCGTTTCACTTCCAGCTGCAAGGGATCCCCGTTTGCATTGGTCACCTGCACCGCACCCCCATCGAGCACGCCTTGCAGTTGCGCTAACGTCGGCCACAGCGGCCACGAGGGCCAGCCGCCGGACGGACGCAACGTATCGATGCCCGGATGGGAGCGGCCGAACGCCGGCATCCACGACCCATTCATCGGCGACTCTGTGAAACACAACCGAATCGGCTGAACCCGCGTACTACAATCGGCATTCCGCGAAACGCCGGCATCGACGACCGCCGCGCGGGTCCACCGCTGATGCGGTGCGATTCCCGGGGGGCGCCCCTAACCTGAAGCGAGGAGATCACCATGTCACGAACAATGTTATCGCTGTTGGCCGCCGCACTGTGCGCGAGCGTCGCCGTCCAGGCCGCTGATTCGGTCCAGGCCGATCTGCCGGTAGACAAGGGCACTGTCAGCCCTGGCGACGGAAACTTCGTCACGATGAAGAAGGATACGAAGCTGCCGCTCTCCGGCTCCGGCGTGGTGGAGATCGGCAAGCCGATGCCCTCGGCCATGGTGGTGGGTGGCGACATGAAGCCGGTCGATATCGGCCAACCCACCGGCAAGGTCCGCATCATCAGCGTCGTGCCCTCCGTGGACACCAAGACCTGCGAGAAGCAGACCCATCAGTTGTCCGAGGACAACAAGGGGCTCGACAAGCAGGTGGAGATGATCACCGTGAGCCGTGACCTGCCGTTTGCGCAGGGCCGCTTCGCCAAGGAGGCCAAGATCAAGAACGTGACCTTCCTCTCCGACTACAACATGCGCGAGTTCGGCGACAAGAACGGCCTCAATATCGCACCCATCGGATTGCTTGCCCGTGCGGTCATCGTCACCGACAAGGACAACATCGTGCGCTATATCCAGGTGGTGCCGGAGATCACCGCGTTGCCCGACATGCAGGCGGCGATGAAGGCGGCCAGGGAACTCCTGTAAGGCAACTCGCCGGCATTTGATGTGGCGGTAACGACGTACCTCTGCCCCGAAACCCTCCCTCGTTCATACGGGGGAGGGTTTTTTGCGTCGACCTTCGACGGCTGCACTCTCGCTCTTCACCGGGGCATGTGCGTACCAACGTGTACCGCTGCCCCCATCCCAACCTTCCCCCAGCTTAGCTGGGGGAAGGGGCGTACGCACCTTCCCCCC